>Ga0123352_10008667_pt1 | contig 15832 bp, 14 predicted proteins | sample TergutLab28metaG_FD_89700 | JGI IMG/M metagenome (GOLD analysis project Ga0123352, IMG submission 89700) | Labiotermes labralis P1 segment gut microbial communities from Petit-Saut dam, French Guiana - Lab288 P1 | ecosystem: Host-associated > Arthropoda: Insects > Digestive system > Gut ... | reverse complement strand
TTTGTCGTTTTTTTTCTTATACCTTTGTTTCTCCCCCCCCCCCCCCGAATATTGGCAGGGAACGATTTGGTCCTAAACATGCTTGGCTCTTGAGTATATTGCCACTGGTGGTCTGAAACCCCCATGAAAGATCACAGTGGATTCCCCCGCCGAGAATTGAAATGTTTATCTTCTTGTTCGATTAAAGTCGTAAGTGTTCCCGCTTGATCTGACCGACTTGATGGATCTTGGCAAAGTCCCCAAAACAAAATTGTCTCGGAAATCGTTTAGCACGGGAATGTGTGCGGGAACGCGGGTAGAAAAGCCGTTTGAACTGTTATTGAAGGTGGAAATGTCTGAACGTGTCCTTTGAGTAACAGGTTTTTCATGTCATTGTAGCAGTTGATTTGTGCATTGTGCATTGAAAATTAGTAAATTTCACTGGAAGTCGCTTGCGGATAGGAGTGCCTCCAAGAAATGAAAAAATAAAGTAATGTAACTGGACACGAATTTGACGACATTCGATTTGCAGCAGGAATGTATTCTTGTTTAAACGGCCGTCGCCCATACACACATGTATGCTTGGTCGTGTGAGTCATGTTTATACACTTTTCAAATTGTTTTGCATTGAGATCTTTTACATGTGTCAGTTTGGAGGGTGTTATTAGGCCTGTGTCCTGGTTATAGTTATTACCTAAGTAGCTTTAATTGTTCTGCCGTTTGCTGTATATTGTGTCCCGGGAGAACTTTGGCCATGGTTAAAGTAGGCCGGAAAGTGACTAGTGTATCTTTTATATTATAAAGAAAGTCGTTATTCGAATAGAAATGTTGTGGTGTCGCAATTCTATTTTGGGTTGCTAAGAAACTTAATCATCGAGGTGTGTTTAACTGCTCATCTGTCCATGTGTCCCCGGTTCAATTTTGGAAAAGAATAGCTTATTACAGACACTAATAGACCGAATTTTATGTTACTCATATCATGCATTTTGTTATATTCAGTATAATAACCAACAAATGCACTTAATAAAATACAAATCATAAAATGTAATTCTTGGTAAGTATAAACTCCTACATGTTTCGGCACCGAGGTGCCATCTTCAGGGGGTCTATTAAAGCAGAGGAACGTAAGTCCAACACGCCAATCCAGGTACTGATCGCCCTGTCATCATTAAAATATTAACATCGTCAAATTCTAGAATACACGAAGTTGTCAAACAAAAATCCACAATGCTGTGACATCGAAGCTATATGATGGTGAGCCTCTTCAAGTACGAACTCGCAGCTGGTTTTATTTTGCACTGTGCTGATGTATGTTTCTCAGATTTTGGAATGATTGGTGGGGAATGTACCAAGGTTCGGTCGGAACATTGGCAGCTAGGGAGCAAACGAACTAACCAAGGCTAGTCTCGTGTAGGAGGTCGTCTAACGGACGTCTCTGTGTAAGGAAGCTGGTCTAGCCATATAGAGACCAAACGACAGCCGACCCACGTACTCACAGATAGTCGTTATTTCAAAACCACCTCGTGGGTCGTGACTCATCGTCTAACCGACGGTCCTGAGCATAGCAAGTACGCAGAACGTTGATAAAAATATGAATAAACAACACAGGGGGTTTCACATTAAGTTACGTCTGTCCACGTTTTTGTAAATTTTTTGGACAATCCTGATGAAATAAATTTCTGGAATGGCTGTATCCAGTATAAAAATATTATATTAAAATTCTTAAGAGAGAAGTGAATTGAAGAATATTTTCAAGAGTCAGGAGATGGAAATATTGTTTTAATGCAAGCATCTAGTGCTTGGTCTAGACTATAAGATGTGACGGAAGTGTATCCATGTTACGGGTGGAATGTTGCAAATCGGAGCGATTAGGGTTAATCCTTTGTTGCATGAAGTTTACCTAAGTAACATGTAAGAATTCAATTTTTGTCTCACGGAAAATACATTGCATCTCCATTACAGAGACTCATCACCTGATGCTGTTTAGGGAGATAAAAGTTATTCATTGTGAGAATCAAAATCAGAGCACTGAATGTCAAAGCGGGTGGTTCATTTACGTACCAAAGTTTAAAAATGTATATAATAACATAAATTCGATCACATGTGTTATTTGAATACTCACCGTATCACAAATATTGTTACCGCTCATTTACCAGTAATTTATTGTAAACCACACAATTCCTCAAACTGTGATCATTAGTAGACAGTTGGGTTAAAACGCACCTGTCAAAATGTTATATCCACAGAAAAATTGCTTCTTATGTTTTCGTAAGAAACATAAAATGCCTACGTTTTGGTTGATTAAGGATCTCCCGAGTTTTTTCTCTCTCTGTCCTTCAAAATTTTGTGTCGGTGGGTTACGACAAATTGCTGTTTCATGAGCGATATACTGAATTTTAATGGGACTTTGTTGAAATTTGTGGGCTGGGATATCGTAGTCGATATTTAAACACGCTACGGGCTGAACAGTCTGGGGATCGAATCCAGGTCGGGGGGCGAGATTTTCCGCACCCGTCCAGACCGGCCCTGGGACTCGCCCAGTCTCCTGTACAGTGAGTATCGGGTCTATTTCCCGGCGTTAAAGCTACCCCAATCTAGCGCCGAGGTTGAAAAAGGAGTTGAGCTATAACTCTACTCCTCCTTTGGGCCTAGGGTGAACTTTGTTGGAATTTGTAGACTGTAAGTGGTTATAAACATTAAGAACCTTTATAATGCAAAAATTCATGTATGGAATAAGCATAAGAAATAGACGCTAGTGTTCCTAATATAGTCGGAAACGTTGGAAACAATGTTTCGATGATACGTTTTTCTTTCACACTCCTTTTTGTGACCGAATTTCATCGATTACATTTAAACAGAAACATGGTTACAATAATGGATTATAGCATACAGCGTTCAGTTGTAGCTGCCAGAAGAGATTTGAACAGATAAGTATGGCCAGTTAGCAGTCCGATTTCGACTCTTTACTGTTCTTTGCTAATGGTATTTGACGGTGTTAAAAAGTGCGACCAATTGCTTTCTAAAATCAGCGATTTATACTGTCCTGCCACGGGTAAACACGTGATTACAGAAGAGAAGTTGGGCCTGGAAGGAAAATTCGAGATTTGAGATTTATTTATTTATAAAGAAGTGTGTTCGAATACTGAAGTCTTCGGTATAATACATTGTAAAGGAGTTTGTGGAAGAAAATATTATGTAATAGGCCTATACCTTTCTGTCTTGGTGTAAAGGTACCACAACACCTCTATTCAAGATATTTCTTTTTTGTGTCTTGCGATTTGGATCAATCAACAAGTACAGTGATTTGCATTTTAAGGGTGATATTTTGGACGTTGTTCCATTGAATATTCTCTGATCATGAAAATAGCTCATTATTGCAGATCCTTACAATCATGTTGTATTTGCTGCTTTGTTAAGTGATTTATACGGACCTGCAATACACTCGGAAAAAAAAACTATAACTATACATTCATAAAAGATAAAATAAAAAGGTACAGTTCGCTCTATAACAGGCCATGAAGGCCCAGAGGTGCGTAAGTGCATTGCTGTACCTTTTCTTTAGCCACGGCGCTGAATGGGGGTGGGTTGTTAACGCCACGTACCGGTTGCTTTACCGACTAGGTACGCTGTCTACAGGAAGCTGGGTGGGTCTCGGGGCCGATCTGGACGGATAGTGAAATTTTCGACCCCCACCGGGGTTCGAACTGCGGACCGACCATCCAGTAGGCAGTCGCTATACCAGTTGCGCTATTCTATACATCTTCGCGATACATTATCCGATTTTTTAATTTCTGTTATTGAAATGACAATACGTTCATTGCGTTTGGACAGACCCTTTTTACTACATGTGTTTTTTGTTCTGCAGCTGATCCTACGACCACGTTTTAGTTTAATTTCATTTCATTTCTCCTCACGGACCATTTTTTTAAAGTTTGATACGTTTAAACAACATCCCGCCTTAGTGAATTCATATCGGCCAATCGAAATGTCGAGAACAACTTTCTGTTTGAATTAACCAATAGGAGCATTTGTTTTTCTGTGGGCGAGTGAACTAATGGTGGACAATATAAACGAGGGAACGTTGGAGACTTCAGCGTTGTCTTACCGGTGAGAGTGGCGATTTGTGCGAGACTCGTAGCAGAAGAGGTTTTGTAGGTGTTAAACGCTCATTTCAGGAGCATAATCAAACGGTAAGAAAGCAGTCTTCACTGTATTAATAAGAACGAGTTCATTTGCATGCAAGCCTTTTGAAATTTTTATAGTTGCTGTATGTCATGAAGGGATTCTTTGTTTGATAGACGCCATGGTTTGGCGGTTCCGTATATTTAAAAATAAATTTAGTGTAACGTAAAAGCACTATTAGTGTGTATGGTAAATGATCTCCGAGCACGTTATCAGTTGTGTTGTTTTCGGTGTAATTTTTGAAATTTCATTTCTGCTTTAATATGAACGATATTCTTGTCACATAATTTTAATCAATTTTCAGTACATTTTTTATTTTTCTAGAACGATATCTATAACTCGACAAACTGATTTTGCAGCATTTAAGGCGTGCATGTTAATAGGTTTCTGACAGCAGTAGGGATGTATGTATCATCAGTATTCATGTGTTATGAACACTTTTTTGCACATGTTTTTAGGCTTTGTAATGGTATTGATAGTGCCTTGTAGCAAGGATTGTTAGTTTTCTGTTTGTGCTGACTGGTAGGTGATTGGATAGGCCCGTTTCAGAATGTACATGTTATTTGCTGTGCATTTTCTCGCACGATCTCTCGTAATTGAATTTTTGTTTGTTGCTTTCTGTACAAGAAACACTTTTGGTGTTCAGTTATTTGCTGCTGTGAGAACCTCACGTTGCATGTGTGAGGACTTCAGAAATGGTAAGTGTATTGACGAAATAGTTGTCAATTACCATAAACACAGTGAAGGTTGAACTGGGATTTAATTAGTGTGAATGGAACAAGAATGGCTTGTACAGTATTTGAATTTAAATAAAATTTATTGTTACTGCTTTTATGGGATAGTAATGGAATGTAACATAGGCTTAGATGTCTTTGAACATGGATATGTCACCGAAATTGTGATTATCATTGCATTTGTATAGAGATGTGATGCACATAATAGGTGTTACTGACAGTATTGTGTTATCAGTATGTTTATGTTAATTAATGTCCTTTGTTGAGAATTGCTGTTGAATGACGTTCAGGTGACCATACATCATGATAAATTCTTATAATAAAACCAACTAGATGCACCGATTTCTGAAATTTATTTTTGGAATAAAACTCTACATGTTTCAGACAGGAGTTTTTCACTGTACACACAGCAATGGTATATGTCAGCAAACCTGTATGACATATACCATTGCTGTGTGTACAGTGAAAAACTCCTGATGATGGTCAGAGAAACTGTCTGTAATGTGTCAAGTTTTATTCCAAAAATAAATTAGAGAAATTAGTGCATCTAGTTGGTTTTATTGTAAGAATTGCTGTTGAGTTTTATTCCTTATTATTAGGAAACTGAAGCTGTGACTTGTGTTAGTGTTGTTCTTGTAAATATAAAAAATCCGTGAGATGTTAAAGGAAGAAATTACTGTTAGGAGATAAGGTCTCCAGTCTTGCCAGTAGATAAATTTGGTGATGGAATTCACAGTTTTCTTGAGGAAGGAGGTTACTGCCTTGTAACAAAATGGTTTAATACCAAGTTACATTGTAGGCTTTGACACTGGAAAAAGTGTGCTGTTTGGTCACACTTGGGATATTTTCTTAAACCCATTTATCTTGCACATGAGGGTATGATTCTGTACACAGTTTCAGTGAAGTAATTTGCTGTACTCTGATTCAAATTTCTAGCTGCTTGACATAGGCCAGTGGTAACATACTGTGTTGTCAGCAGTTGTATACCTACAGTGGTAGCAATATAACAGAATGGAAGATGAAGGAGGGAGGTGGGAGAGGAGATACAGTATGTGTGCATCGTAACTGCTGAACATACTGTAATAGGTCCATGTAAAACAGATGACGTGCTGTGAAACTGATATTGTTTAATACATAGAGATGCTGTAGATTTATAATTTGCATTTTATTGTGATGTTTTGGGTTATGAAACATTTAGATTTGTAATTTGAAGTTCCATCGACTATTAGGAAGAAATTTGGGTTACTTGTTCTTGATGTGTTATTTTAAACATGTGAGATTTTAGACCTTCACTGCAGTGTGATTGTGTCTTCGTTTTTCTGGGATGTTACGTGGTCTTGGTTTGTAGTTAGTTAACCAATGTTTTGGAACATCCTATTTGTCTGCCTTGATCGTTAAAGATGAGGCTACTATACTGCCTCAAAACATCCTAGATGAGTGAAGACTAATTTACACATTTTTCCACACTGATGATAACAGAACCCAGTCATGGGACCATATGCTGTACTGCTTGAACCCAAACAGTGCAGGTTCTTCCATAATTGTTGATGAATATTCAGGTCTTCTGGGGAATGATGCCCTGCCATTTAGAAAATAGATGCCATCATTTTTGAGGAGCTTGCTCCCTCCATCTTCAGGGTAAAAGCAGTTTTTTGGACCACCTCAAAGTCAGAGGTGGCAAGTTCTCTGGAACATTGCTGTTTACCATTTAAGGTGGCATTGCATATCACCAGAAGTAAAGATGATTAATGAAAGGTTTGTTTACAGAATTATGGAGTTGATGTGGTGGCAAGATGATAGATGGCCTTGATGAAGCTGTCTAACAGCAAACCTCAATGCCTTGTGGCAAAGTGCATTTTTCCTTCTGTGACTTGAGGAATTTTATTACCTGTATACTTCCACACATTTTCATTCTCTTGGCCTGTTTATAGTTTACACCTTGCAACATGACTGTTTTGTGCTGGCCTGTCCAAATGTACATTTATTTAAAACAGTGCCAACAGTCCTGTTTGCTCTGTATGGTTCTTGGTTTATTTGTAAATGAAGTAAGGACCTTGGCCACAATGTGTAGGGTTTGTCTTCTGGGGGATGTTATACTAAGAAGACTTGAACCTTTGAATCTAAACTGCATTAGCAAACTTGTTCCAAGTTATTCCATCAGATTTCAGGATGTCTTCTCACTTTGAATATCATGCCCATCTTATGGTATCATCTTCTGTTACTGGCCTACAATAACAGATGTTCAAGAATGGCACAAATTAAAATTGCCATGTCCCATAATTTTTCCAGGTTTGTGTCTTAGTCATTGCAGGGCTGTACATGGCTGGAGGATATCCACAGGTTTCCAAGCCTGTACATAAACAAAATGTTTTTTTATCACCAACTTGTTTCAAAATATTTTTATTTGTTATTGTTTATTGCTTGGATGTGTTTTGGCCATATTCAGAGAGCACAAGTTTCATTGACGTGTACGGCTTATGTAGTAACTGACATGACAGTGGTGGATTGTATACATCACTGTCATTGTATAATTAAAATTAAAATATTAGAATCCTTAAAATTAGTTTATAGTGAAGTACAACATAAGATTATTTTCATTAGGCATTGACATGCTGTGTTGTGTCCAGACATTTGTTAATGACATTTCTTGAAGTGCAGTGAGTTCTGGGCTCAAGCTTCAGGTACTCTGTGTTTATTCCTTGAATGAATACACTGCTGAAGTATTCTGTGTATAAGTATTGGCTCTTTGATGACCCCTACAATTCATACATGTATGTATGTGTGTTGTGTGTGTATACAGTATATATATATATACACACACACACACACAAATATACATATATACATACATGTATGTTCCATGGATCCATAAGTGTGTCACAGGGACAGTAGGATGTGGCACAAGTCAAATACACAAATATACAAATTTTTTATAGTGTGAAATACTATAAACATTTTACAAAATTGTACTATAGCTCATCTTTACATATAAAGATCATCTACAGAGTAAAATGAGTGGGAATGTATTTTCTTACAGCTGCTTTAAATTTTGCCTTGTCATTATTGAGGATTGTCAGACTATGTAATAAACTTTTGAAAATTTGAAGCCATCATAATAGGTATTTTTTGAAAACAAGGTAAGTTGGCATTTGGTCTGGGAAGAAGATGCTTATTCCTTGCATTTATATTGTGTATAGATGAATTTGTTTGAAAATTTTCCTGATTATTGATAATGATGTTCATTAATGAAAGTACATGCTGGCATGGAACAAGTAGAATGCCTTATTTTTAAATAGACTTCTACTTGAAGTTCTGGGTTGTGCATCAGCCATAATTCTGATTATTTTCTTTTGTAAAGTGAAAATCTCCCCACTGTTGAAAGAGTTACCCCCAAAATTATTCCATATTTTATAATAGAATGACTATGCATAGTAAATTGATTTGAGAGAGTTAATATTACTGGTATTGACCATCGACCTAACGGCATAACGTGCTCCACTTACCTTAGGAATCATTTGTTCAATACTGGATTGTAGGGCTGTAGTGTGAATGACCTGGGGAGTGTATTGATTTCAGGAACTTCACACTGTGGTCTTTTATCTGTCAATTACAGACAGGTGGTTTCTTGGATTGTGTGTTTGAATCACCATTCCTGTACTCTGAGAAAAATGTGTTCGTGATTATTTTCCTGCTTTGTTATGTATGTGTTTGGTTAAACACACATGCTGATGGACACGGTAGTTTGCCTTCTGTATGTACTGTTTCCCTAATAATATGCCAGCAAGACTGAATTGTAATTAAATTTTCCTGGCTGTGACATGTTGGTATTCTTTTTGTATGTTTATGTTGCGTATTGGTGCACAGTCCTTTCTCCATGTTGTTTGGTGTAGCTTGTATACTGTGGCCCAGTGGTTGTCAGTGATGAAACTTTGAGTCCTGTTATAGTGTAACGTGCTTGTAAGAATCCCGGGGCATGTAATATTGTTGCGTTTCAGTCAGGTTTCTGTTTAAAACAGATACTTAGAAATAAATATTGCACATTCATATGCCCTGTATTCATTATAAAATTCCAATGAATTAGATTAAATGTAGCACATTTATCGCATATTTGAGTGCCAGTTATGAATTAGGTTGCACAGTACGTCATTGTACTGTAGCAGAGCAATACCAGGAGTGTTACTGTTTGAAGTTTTTTTTTTTTTTTGGTGTTCGCTGTTATCTTGTGAGCAGATTAATGTAGGTTCCATTTTAAATGTTATTGTGGTGCAGGGACTTATTTGTTAGTAGACTAACATAATGACCATTATCAGCAGTGAAGAAATTTATCTTGGTGAAAGAGAGTGTGAATTAGTAGGCCTTTCTGTTGGTAATATTTGTTATGTGCCTCTATCAGCCTGATGAAATTGTTGTTGGGATTTTATTTTGAATATTGAATTCTCTGGATAGAATTTAAGCATGAACTATAATTAGATTTAACCATAATATACTACTGTCAGAGAAGAGAGTGAATACAGGTGACACACTTATGAAAATGTTTCTAGTAGATTTCAGAATTTATATTTTTGTCATGTACTGCACTGGGGTTCACCCAGCAAAATATTCTGATGTGGTTTTTGGAAGCTTTTTCCAAGTAATAACAGTGACTATTGTGCATGTCACATTTGTGTTGAGTGTTAGTAACAAGGTGTGAAATTTTACCACCACTTTCTTGTATGCTTTGATGGTATGATACCTGGCCTCTGGGTTACTTTGTTTTTTTACTCCATGCTGTCAGAATAACAAGCTTGTCATTATCTGAATCTTAATAAAAAATTTAGTAGCTGTGGTTTCGCATATTGCTCATGCTGGGTGTTCATCACTACCCTATATTAAGGGAATTTTAATGGGAGAGTAACAAAATGTTAGGAAAACCTTGTAGAAGACAGAGGAGGTAGTAGAGTAACTTACTTATTTACTTAAGTACTTACTGCATGTAGTGGAGTCCTTGAGAAGTTAACTGGTTCTTAGCTAGTCAAGAAATTCCCCGCATTTCATGGAACCTGGAGGTTCACTACTGTGTTGGCAAGTGCCTGCCAACTGTCCCTGTCCTAAGCCAGATCAACTCTATGCATGCCGCTCCATCCCACTTCCAGAAGATCCTTCCTAATATTATTCTTCCACTACACCTGGGGTCTTCCAAGTGGTCTTTTTCCCTCAGCCTTCCCCACCAAAACCCTCTATGTACATTTCCGCTCCCGCTACATGCCCCGACCATCTCATTCTTCTCGATATGTTCACCTGAATAATATTTGGTGAGGAGTGCAGATCAGTAACGTCCTCATTTTGTGTAGTTTTCTTCACTCCCCTGTCACCTCGTCCCTCTAAGGCCCAGATGTTCTCCTCAGCACTCTATTCTCAAACACCCTTGGCATACTTTTCTCCTTCAGTGTGAGCACCCTTGTTCCACACCCATACAAAAACAACAGGCAAAATTATATTTCAGTACCTCTTAATCTTTATATTTTTGGATGGAACACTTTAAGACAAAAGATTCTGCACCAAATGATAAGAATGATAGCAAGCATTCCTTGACTTCAATCTGCTCTTAATTTCTTCCTGAATAGAATTTTGATATGTTAAGGTTATTCCCAAATATTTGAACTGTTCCACCCTTTCAAAGAAACTATTATCAATTTTGTATTGTGACTTCATCCTGCCTTCTGTTCTTGAGACATGACCATGTGCTTAGTTTTAACAGCACTTGCTTCTAGTCCAGTCACCTTACTAACAACTACTAAAGCTTCTGTTTTTTTCTTTATGGTATGTATGCTTTCACTCAATATAGTAACGTGATCAGCATAAACCAAAGTCTGATGTATACAATTTAATTTCAAGCCTTCCTGTTTATCTGAACCCTCGTAATGGCATACTCTAAAGCAAAGTTGAAAAACAATGGTGATAGAGCATCTCCTTGTTTCAAACCATTCATAATAGGAAACATGTCAGACAAATTCTTGCCTACCCGGACTCTGCTAAACGTTACAGCCGGACACATTTTTATTAGCCTTACCAGTTTCTTAGGGATACCATATTCAGTGAGAATATTATACAAGACCTCCCTCCTAACTGAATCATAAGCTCTCTGTTAGTCTATAAAGAACTGATTCACTGCTTCATTGTATTCCAGTTTTTTCTCAAGTATTTGACGAATGCAGAATATACGAGGTTTGTTCAAATAGTATCCGGATTGGAAGTGTAGTGGTTGTTCACTGGGTGTGATGTGTTTGCAACCAGTCTTGACATGTTCGTACATGTCTTAGCAACTCATGACACAATTTGAAGGTGGCTGCGTTTGCTCAGTAGGCTGTAGTAGGTCGCGGAAGTAACACGTGCGTTTATGTCACAGCGATTTTTACGAACAACGCATTTGCATCAAGTCTTGTTTTAAAATCGGGAAACCCGCAACGGAAACGTATCAATTATTGCAGCAAGCATTCGGTGAATATGCAATGGGTCGTACACAAGTGTTTGACGGGTTCCATCGTTTTAAAGGGGGTAGAACCGCAGTTGAAGGCGACCGTCAACATCGAAAAACGAGGAAATGATTGCTAAAGTTAGAACAATCGTTCGCAATAACAGGAGACTGACAGTACGTGAGATAGCGGGTGATTGTGGTGATCCGTGGGCTCAATTTTAACCGACGATCTGCACATGAAATGTGTGTGTGTGTGCGAAGTTTGTGCCGCGTTTGCTAACAGATGACCAACGTGAACAACGTCAGACAATCGCCCGTGATTTGTTTGAGCGTTCATGTGAAGACGTGCAGTCTCTTAAGAACACTGACAGGTGACAAGTCCTGGGTCTACGGGTACAACCCGAAGACAAAACAGCAATCGTCACAGTAGAAGGGTCACACGCCTCCGCAACCAAAGAAGGGGCGCCAGGTGCGAAGCAAAATAAAGGTCATGTTACTGGCGTTTTTTGATTCTGAGGGTATCGTACACCACGAGTACGCTCCCGACGGGCAAACAATTAACAAGGAATTCTTCGTGGAGGTCTTGCGACGTTTGCGTGAATCAGTTCGCCGAAAAGACCGGAAAAATGGCGGGATAGAGACCGGATCCTGCACCACGACAATGCGCCCGCACACACTTCACATCTTGTGCAGCAGGTTTTGTGCCAAACACGGCACCGCTCAGTTGCAGCAGCCGCCATACTCACCAGATCTCGCACCGTGTGACTTTTTCCTTTTCCGAAGGCTTAAGGAAGTTCTGAAAGGACACCGATTTGAGGCAACGGAGGACATCAAACCAAATTCTACGAGGACACTATTAGACATCCCGAAAGAGGAGTTCGCAAAATGTTTCCAACAGTGGCAGAAACGTTGGGCGAATTGTGTAGCTGTGGATAGGAACTATGTTGAAGACAATTAGGGTTAAAAACCCGTACGCCTTATCTACTTCATGTACTGTGGTCAGTCCAGATACTTTTTGAACAAACCTTGTATGTTCAGTAGTTGACCTGTTGTGTCGAAATCCACCTTGATGATCCGCAGTAATTTCCTCTGCATATGGAGTTAACCTTGACAGCTGGATGTTGGATAAAATTTTGTACATAGTTGGCAAAAGTAATATGCCCATATACTTACTACGTTCTGTTTTTATCGCCCTTATAGGTAGGTGCAGTGATCGACTCCTTCCACTCCTCAGGCAGTTCCTCCTTATTCCAAATAGAAATAATAAGTATGGATCTAATTGCAAATTTTTCTACTCCCAGCCTTAATTTTGCTGGCTTTTGATCAGTACCTGGTGATTTGTGACTTTTTAGCATCACATCAGACATGCTGAGAGTCATGTGTTGAGTTTGGCTTTTGTGGTGTATGTGTGGGATGTTATTCCAGGCATGATTTGTGATTAATGATAAGTGGGCAGGCACTGTTATAAGTACTGTTGTTGAAATGGACTGTGGGTATTCTCATCTGGCAGCATCAGTGACTTCTCTTCAAATCACAGTCCACATTTCCCTTTCACATACTTTGTCCTTTGTGAATCATTTCTGTTCTTTTACTTTGCAGCAGTGTTCAGCAGACCTGTGCTGGTATCACCAATAGTTCTGTAGAAGAGTGCAACACTGACATGGCTGATAAGAGCAATGAAGGTAGGTCAGCAGTTGCAGTCTGTCTGGGTATTGTGGTGTTTTGTTACAGCTGTTCAGTATATCATGAACCAAGTTAACTGTATGTTATATAGTTCATTTGTTTTTGAAACACTGCATGATGTAATATTTTTGTCATATTAGAAACAAGTCATAATCAGAATTCTGGGATTTGAAATAAAATTTATTACAACTGCAGCTACATGCTTTTGACAGATTAAATTAAGGAGATGAAGAACAAAACCAACTGCTGAAATTAATACAGAGATAGTGAACTATATGTATAGAAAACAAGACGTAAGAGGAATAACAAACAACACAGTACTAAAACAGATCTTGGATTGCCATTGAAGAGGGTAGAGAAATCGATGCAGGTTGTACTGGTAATTAATAAATAGGATGGTCTCATTGGTTTAAGGGTTGTTTTACTTGTTATAAGTAAAAGTGGGGATGGAAGAACACATTGTGTGTTTGTGTTCATTTGTCTTAAACACAATACATGCAGGATTTTGGTTTCCTCTGTTATGACAGTAACATGACCTGACATGGCCAGCTAATGGCAGGCTTCATGGTAGGGCAGTGTATTCAACGTATGTGTGTGCTGTATTGAGGAAGTGGTTATCAGGGGCGCACATATCGAGGGAGACTAAAATATTCAGCTCAATTGCAGTTCTTCTCTTCCACCCCCTCCCCCTCCCCTACCCACAAACAAAATGTGTTAGTTCACATGTACTGAGCAAAAAACGCCAGATAACTGACGTTCGCAGGCACACCAGAATTGTAGGTCGTCGGTGTGAAACTTGCTTCATGTCATTGCTCTGGTGCTTAGAAATTTGAGGTGATTCCTAGATTTTTGGAAAATATATGTACCCTTGCATTGGCATATCTAGTGAGATTACTGGTTAGGACATCCAATTACACGTTGTGGTTTCAGTTAGAATTGAGGGGGCGGGGGAGAGAGAGTTTGTGTGTTTGTAAGAACTAGTGGGTCTGTTGACAGTGTGAAAGAACCCCCTCTTCTAGTTTTGTTTCGAGTTGGGTTAGGTGTTTTGCCATTATAGTAATATTTTCACTTACACATTGGAGGGCTGTCTAGTGGGAACAATGGAAGCAGTACAGTTGGTTGGTTGGTTGGCGAGTGGGTAGCAAATATGCAGTGAGTTGACAGTTGTAGAAAGAAGCTGAAAATGTGTCAACACGTGCCTACCGAAATCTGTATTTCATTGTGTTATACATCTGCTGCATTATTTTAATTTCTGCCTGTCCATGTTGTTTTAAAACATTTTTATATCCTGGTGATTTCCCAGGTTTTGGAACAGTGTGTGACTGGCATTTTATTGCTGTGTGATGGAGATGAATTGACATCTCCAAAGCACCAAACCAGTGTTTTGGTTGTCACTTGTCACCCTAGCTCATACTTTTTCCTGTAGCCGTTACGGTATTTTGGTGAAACTGTAGTTGTAATCAGACATTTTTCAGTTGAGGCGTATAGATCTTGTAATTTGATGTGTAGGCCTAGCATTTTTGTGCAAGTCATTTTGCATATTCTGATAAAATTGTGTTCAGCACCTGCATAAATATACTGCCTTTCAGCTGTTGTTACAGGGTAGGGGTGGCCTCAGTTTGACTTGCTCATTGTGCCGGTAACAGCAATATTCAGCTAGTGTACGTGGACACGAGGCTGATCTTGAACGTCGTTGTAATTTTTTTTTTAAACAAGGGGACACTTATCTGACTGAAACCAGACTATTTCAGTTGTGTGAACAGAAAGAAGCCACCAAAGAAGGAAAAGTATTTTATTGGTGCATGGCTGGGTTCGGTAAGTTGCCTCCAAAAAGAGCGGCTGACCTCGCTCGTCTAGCTGGCCATCCGTGCATTAGGGTGTTGTCGGTCCATAAAATTGCCAGTGTTGGATATCTTTTAAGATTTCGTAACATCCGCAGTGTTTTTTACATTGTATTTCTTTTTCACTGCTGTACCCCTTATGTATGTATCACACCACACCCACATGAAAAGCATCCAAAAATACTGTTGTAAATTGGTTATCGGAACAGTTTGTATGCACTACATGCACTTGTAAAAACTTCAAACGCAATAAAACACATTAAAAAAAAGATTTCGTAGATACGTCATACTGCAGTAAAAACGGTGCAGAAACTGCACACATGGGGTTGGCTGCATACTTTTCATTCTCGAAAGCGAAAAAATCCCTGCTGCTGGCAATGAGCGGAGAACCCAATAGACCACTGGCCTTCCGTTTAAAAAAAAGTTTCGTTCGACAACTGTAATATATAAGTTTTTATGTTTTATGTATTTATGTTACTGATGATTGAAGTTAAGACAGTATTTATATCTCGCTGCCCCATCTTCCACGAATGGTTCGACACTGAAATTGTGGGTTATAAAATAGAAGCGAGTTCTGTTGTAATCGAGTCAGTTAACTCTGCAGGAGAAAACTTCGCCTCTTTGAGCAGCATAGCTCTGCCCTATTTCCATAAACATTGTGCTTATTTAAATTGTTGATATAGTCTGCGCTGTTGTAACGTTTGACGCGATTGATGCAACAAGGGTACCGGGTCCAAGACGTTGCTAGAACTGTGCCATGATAATTTCGACTTTTATTGAGGTGGCGTGATTGTTATGATTATCGTGCCAGCTGGGTCCACGGTCGATTAGCAAACGCATGGACGGTGTATCGGTAAAGGTTCGAAAGAAGCTGCTATGCTTTTTTTTTTTTTTTTAAAGGAAGGGAATATTTTGGAAACACCTTGGGTGGATTGAAAAAAACCCAAAACCCCCCTAAA
>Ga0123352_10008663_pt1 | contig 15834 bp, 14 predicted proteins | sample TergutLab28metaG_FD_89700 | JGI IMG/M metagenome (GOLD analysis project Ga0123352, IMG submission 89700) | Labiotermes labralis P1 segment gut microbial communities from Petit-Saut dam, French Guiana - Lab288 P1 | ecosystem: Host-associated > Arthropoda: Insects > Digestive system > Gut ... | reverse complement strand
TGTGGGCCTCGCGGTGAAGAGAATGTGGTGGGGAAGAGGGAGATGTGTTTTGGAGATGTAGGGGGTGGAGCCAGCCGGAAAAAAAAAAAAGTCTGCTAGGAAAAAATATTTTAACATTAATTTCCTGCACATAATACACAAAGCATGTCACATTCTATCTACCTTTCCCAATCAGTGTCACTGTCTCCATCTTCACAGTTAGTGCCTTCATCTTCCTCACACCCTAACATGCCCATCCTCTTCATTGCCATCCCGCAACATATCATCATAAGTTTTGTCCAGTGCATTGGATATACAACACTTTGTAAAACTCTTCACAGCCACTTCCAGTGAGATGTGCTGCCATGTCGCTATGATCCCAACTTACTAAATACTACATTTATATTTCTTGGTGTACGAGGGGGGACCCAAAAAAACAGGATTTTCTTTAAAAAAGAAGATTTATTTACATTTCAAACAAAAAACACTTAATCCCCTTCAAAATACTCTCCACTGGAGGCAATACACTTGACCAATCTTTTTTCCCACTGTGTGAAGCATCTCTGGAACTGCTGAAGCTTGATGTTGTTGAGTGCCTTCTGCAAAGCTGTTTTCACCTCCTCCATGGTGGTAAATCTCTTTCCTTTCAATGTTTTTTTCATTGTCGGGAATAAAAAGAAATCACAGGGGGATAGGTCCAGTGAAGTATAGGGTGGGTGGGGAATGACGGTCCATCCCAGAGAGGCCAAATACCGGGTCACAGACAAAGCTGTGTGAGCTGGGGCGTTGTCATGATGGAGAAACCAATCACCTGATCTCCACAATTCTGGGCATTTTCTTCGCACAGTCTCTCTCAATCGCCTCAAAACCTCCAAGTAAAATTCCTGATTGACAGTCTATCCAGGAGGAACGAATTCCCGGTGCACAATTCCTTGAACATCGACAAAAACAATGAGCATCGTTTTCACATTTGACCTCACTTGTTGAGATTTTTTCGGTCTTGGTGAAGTGGGCGTCTTCCATTGGCTTGAAGCTTGTGTGGTCTCAGGGTCGTACCCATAGCACCAACTTTCGTCACCCGTGATTACCTTAGAAAGAAAGTGTGGGTCACTTTCAATCTGATTTTTCAACCCCTGGCACAAAGTCAAACGTGTGTTTTTTTGGTCCTGTGTGAGCAGGCGGGGAACAAACTTCGCGGCAACACATCTCATGTTCAAATCCACAGTCAAAATCTGCTGACAGGAACTCCAACTCACACCTGTAGCTTCTGAGATCTCGTCAATTGTGTACCAACGATCTTCGCTGATTTTTTCTCGAATTTTTTTGACATTCTCGTCGGTACGACTTGTTGACGGGCACCCGGAATGAGGATGATCTTGAACGCTGATTTCTCCTCTTTTGAACCGCGCAAACCACTCAAAAACTTGTGTAAGGCTCAATGCTTCCTCCTTAAAGGCCTTTTGAAGCATTTCACATGCTTCTGTGGCCGTTTTTCCGAGATGGAAACAAAATCTCAAGCAGATTCGCTGTTCGGTACGGTAAGATATCACGATTTCGCGAGGAGCTTGACAACACTTGGGAGAATTGACAACACAAGCCCGTACAACCTTCTATGGCGACGTCCGCCTGGCTACTGACTCATGAATGGTGCAACTACACTCACCTAGCAGGGGAACACTCAACTACGATTAGGAAGAGCTCCCCGAAGCCAGTCCGGTTTTTTTTGGGTCCCCCCTAGTATAAAGCAACTTGAACCCATGAAGAAGACTCACAATTTTCTCCACAGATGGTGTTCGTGGTGTGAAAAATTTTTTGTGTTGTGTCTGTGGTCTGATCAGCCTGAGTTCATGGCTCTTTTCATGGTTTTTAATTTGTGGATTTGGGCAGGTTAAATTTTTTAGGTCATGTAGTGAATTTTCAATATTTCAGTAGTTATTTTCCTATTACTACTCTGGGACTAAATCTGTTCTCAGGTGCATATCTTAACAAGTTTACAGTTTCTATGGTGCCCAGTGACAGAGACTAGCTAGATCTAAGGGATCCACCAGGTTAGGTGCATCTTTGCCTTAAGATAAAAATATGACTGGCTTCCAGAAAATAATGCATCTTTAAAAAAGATGACGATGGATAAAGCACCAAGAAGATTGGGTCAGTTAACTACAGTCATGTTCTGTTCTCAATTTTGTCTACACTTTTCAATGCAGGCCTTGGTTTGACTCTGCGTGGTCCGGTTCAGAGCGATCCAGTTTGGCATGGTCCAATTTGGCACTTCACATGCAAATTTAAGATGACCTCACATAATTAAGCACCAAATTTAAGATGACCTCACATAATTAAGCATCAAATTTAAGATGACCTCACATAATTAAGCACCAAATTTAAGATGACCTCACATAATTAAGCACCAAATTTAAGATGTCCTCACATAATTAAGCACCAAATTTAAGTAAAAAACCTTGTCTTGCATTCGAGTAAATAAGGTAATGTTGAAAACTGTGTGCCTCACAGGAAGTAAAAACATATACTTTTGAACAAGATGTTTAACATTATATACTGGACACAAATTTCAGCTCAGGATTCAGTGTGTATACTTCATCTGTATAGACACAGTGTGTAGACATACAATTAAGCCATTTCACCGTTAATTCAAACGTACTGAGATGGTTTCATAAGGTACAAACACAGACATTGTTGACACCAGTGACCATCATAACTTTTGTATTTTTCACACACCACTGTGTGTCGTACAGTGTATACACATACCTAGTATGTGGATATACAGAGTGTTGCATTTTTTAATGTGCTTTTATGTGTAACTGCTGTGAGTGAAGGGATGAAATATTAGGAGCACATAAAATACAGACAATTTAGGGGTTGCTCTCTCAACACAGAATAACGGTTGCTTTAATTTCTAAGATTTATTATGAAATGCATGGCAATATGCTGTGTTATAGAACTGCAGGGAATCCATCTTCAGGGTCAAGCAGTCAAAGCACTACTATCAGTCCCAACATCAGAAACATTTTACCCAGTGAAACAGCGGCACATCCCTGTGACTTTGGCAACACCAATGTCACAAGATCAACTCCACACGTTTACTTCTGCGCACCAAGACACCATGGCTACATACAACTATTTTACCTTAAGGCACAATGCCAACCATTTGACAACATGGCAATATTCCACCAAAAGGAATGAACAGTTACTAAATGTTGTAAATAAAGCCAACTAGGTGCACAATTTTTCTTAGTATGTTTATTTCTTTTCTCTACATGTTTCAGGCAACTATGTGCCCATCATTAAGAGAAATAACTGTATCTGTGCGACACTTCGTATTTGTCACTCTGTGTAGATGACCGTCTGGTATGTAGGATAGTACAAAGGACGCACGGTCAAAAAACATAAAATTACTAAATGTGTAACTACCGATCTTTAACAGCCACAGATCTCCTCTACTTAGAGAGAACTGTGTATTGTAACTACCTGTTACTAGCATCAATCTACAGAACTGTGTAAGAAATGCCACAAATGGAAAGAATTTATTTTGATCACAATGGTTTCAGTATGCTGCTGTAATATAATCATAAAACAAAATAAACCTGACCATGCACTCTAATTACAGACGTTTATGATACTATGAAAGTAAACCCTTTGGATCTGAAAGTCGACTACATTTGACATGCTGTGTGTGTTGATAACGCGCCTGCAGTCAAGACCATGCAAAGTAATGGAAGGCATCTACATTCTCAGCTTTTTCAGAGTAAACTCTGCATTTAAGTCCAGCACCACAGGGTTAACAACCAAACTGCACATTATCACATATAAGACATAAGCTTCCCACTGTGAGAATCTAGGATCTCATAGTAAATACATGCTGGTGTAATAGATTTCAAACAACATATTTAATATGACATTAATAATCTAAATTCTTTCAATTCAAATAACCTTCATTCCAGTAACAAAACTGAAAATTCTTACCATTTTATCAGTCTGTAGCAGCTCTTTGAACCGTTTCATGCCTTGACGTGACAACTCCGTAGCATTCAGATTAGGAAATTCCTCTGCTAGGGTTTCCTTTTCCTTTTCATACCATTCAAAGAAGCTGGGGAGTTTCTTGCTTGGAGGTGGCACTTCAGCTGATTCAGCTGGTTTGGGTGCTGACAGTGTTGTCTGCTTAATCTGACACAAACCATGAAGTCAGAAACATTATCCAGCATTCCCAACTCACGTAAAATGTTCTGTCTAGCACATTTCACATTATCTGTTTGTGTTAAGCAATTCGATAACACGACAAAAATATTACAATTTAAGCAACATATATACCTTTAGATTCAATCTGATAAATGTCCAATTTCAGACTTCTCAACTATGTAAGTAAAATTCAAGATTTATGTCACTTAATCTGGGCACTTGATAGATGATGGTGAATACAGCTGTCTATAAAACAACAATACACACAATAGTTTCTCTTACTGATAATGTGGAACTTGCTTGACTGTCTGAAGTCAAAACACGTGCTGGTAAGACTTAATTTAATGCAAGTAAACCACATGGTTTGAACTAAATGGCAAGCGTATGGTGACCGACATAGTTTGCAGTGAGAGTGCAGCCTCCCAGTTCTGTTCTGTGCTATGAGATTCATACTCTCCTAGCTGTGTCAAAGTGTACAGCCAACCAAAGGGCTTAAAATAAAAAATAAGGAAGCAAAAATACATAAAACATGGGCCACATGAACTATAATTACAATAATTTTGTACTTTTAAGAGCAACAACCCGTCATGACAAATGTGCAAAAGTATAGGAAAAAACCGTCAATCACAACTCTCTTCATGTAATGATTTTATTGTGCTACATGTTTCAGCTCATATACAGAGCCATCATCTGGCAAAATGGTATTAAAGAAGAGTTGCTTTGTAAACAAACACACTAGAAATACTTTACAACAGGTAGGGTATTTACAAGGCAACTTTCCTTTAGTACCTGTTTGCCTGATGACGGCTCAGTATATGAGCAGTAACAAGTAGCACAATAAACTCAATATATGAGGAGAGTTTTGATTGTTTCTTATTTTTCCTGTACTTATAATGTTGTAATTACTAAAATGTTTGGGAAGTAACCAATAATCATGCATGCTACATTAAACACTTCTAGCATTTGCACACCTCCAGAGCATTGGATGTCAAATACTATATAGTAGGTTTCAGTGCGAATGAGTGGGGTCAAATTAGAACTTACCTTAGTCTGTTGTGGTGGTTGTTGCTCTGGAGTAGAGTTTTGCCTGTTTTTAATGGACTGCTGCTGTGCAAATAACGCATCCAGGTTCGCCAAACCTCTGCCACTTTCCACTTTGGTAATCGACTTTTTAAATGGATTAAGTCTCCTTTGGCTCAGTGACAAGACTGGCTTTATCTCAGTCTGAGCCCCACTTTTCTTTCGTTTTGCAGCAGCTAGAAGTACACTCTCTGTGCCTGCGTGAAGATGGGTAATACATTACAATGTTGTCAACAAATATGCTTCACCTGTTTTAGTTTGGAAATAACTTCTGCGTCAGAAATTGACAAAAGTATTTTCATTTGTATGGACATTATAGTACAGGATTCAGGCATTATAATGCATCTCAATGTTATGATAAGTTATGTTTATAATCTGGTTACATCTACTTATCCCTCCCAATGTCATATACTACAGGCTTATTATTTTCTCTGACAACCATTAGTTGCCACTATCATATACATGCAGCCCACCCTGCTTTCTGCCCACATGCACAGTGCAAAAGTGGCAGAAAGTGACCAACAACAATCGTTGTCAGACAAAATAAGGACCGTGTGTGTGCTGAATGTGGTTGAATGTACACACATGCATATATACTGGCATAATGCATGCATAAACACACTCACACACACACAATCTTGCAATACAGGTGGAGATAAACATGTTGTTACACTTGGAGCTAACACAACAAGTGAAAATGATGATTTGCAAAAATTAGTAGAGTTACAAATGTCTGCAAGAATTATGTGGACTAACACTGTGAATTATGTAGCCTGATACTGTGAAGTATGTAGACTGTTACTGCAAATTATGTAGACTGATACTGTGAAGTATGTAGACTGTTACTGTAAATTATGTAGCCTGATACTGTGAAGTATGTGGACTGTTACTGTAAATTATGTAGACTGATACTGTGAAGTATGTAGACTGTTACTGTAAATTATGTAGACTGATACTGTGAAGTATGTAGACTGTTACTGTAAATTATGTAGCCTGATACTGTGAAGTATGTGGACTGTTACTGTAAATTATGTAGACTGATACTGTGGAGTATGTAGACTGTTACTGTAAATTATGTAGACTGATACTATGAATTATGTAGACTGATACTGTAAAATTACATAAACTGCTCTTTTGAATGTCTATGAATTGAAAGCTCTCCCAGCATCCAAAAACTTGAAACAAGGTTAGAACACATGTTTATGATTTTTGTATAAAAACATTCACAAAAAACAGAGGAAAATGTTCAGTACCACAATTTTCAATAATAATGAAAGATGGCAGCTGGGTTGTTAGTATCTTTCACATGGCCAGCTACTTCAATACTACTAATGTTACCTGCAACTGTGCTGCTAGTATCTTCTACAGGGGCAGGTTCTTCAGTTTCAACATTATTCTGGCTTTCCTCATGGGATAAGCTGGTCGAAGAGGGATGAGGTGACTCCAGTCTATCTGCTGTGTAACTAAATCAAGAACAGCACTGCACCAATATGTGATTACGAATGTCCCAGAATAAAAAATATGATATAACTATAGAAATGAATGTGAAGATTAAATACTCAAACTATGAGAAACTGACCTGAGACACATTGAAAATTAACTTTCAGTATTCTGCAATACTGCTGCAGTCTTCATACTCACTGCAGAACCCAAGACACACATGATAAGACAATATGCAAATCTCAGAAAGTCAACTTCATTATATGAACTTTATTAATGTGGACTTTTGTGAATGTGATGTTGAACTTTTTTAAGATCTGAGGTTCTCACAGCAAAGTGTATTAAGATTGTGGTTTTACAGAATGACACAATGCTGCCCTCAGCCCTGATGATGGAAGGAGCAACCCAAAATTGGTTACCATCTGCTAGGCTAGATGCTGTCATATCCCAGGAAACCAATGTTAACTGAACCTTCATCTCCACAATGGCACAGTTTGAACAGCCACATTCAGACCAGACCCTGCAGAATACAGTAAGTTAAGATACTGTACCTTGATGTATAAGTATCAACATGACCATTCTCCAAGCCTCGTTCTTTCTCTTCCATCTTGTAAGTAACCACCTCTGCAATCTTGTCTGCCAGGTTCATTTTGCCAAGTTTAGAAGCATACTTCATAGCAAGTTGCACCACATGTTGTGATGGCATTAAATCACACAGTTCAACAGCTCTGAATTCATGGCCACTTCTGCATGCCATCTGCAGCAGTACAACACATTATCATGATTGGAGACCGCACAGTGAAGAACATAAAATTTTATTATTCTTCTTGCTTGTCCAGCAGCTCCACATTAAGTGTGCTGACAATTCTAACTTACTCATCATATCTATTTCAGACGTGGGTATCTACCATCGGTACCGGCACAACAGATAAAAATAAAAACACAAAGAAAACGGTAGGTATAATGACAAACAACTGGGACACAGTTTTCACAAATGCAAATAAGTGCATATCCACATATCACTAACAGTACAAATAAAATGGAAGGTACTGATTCTTACCCTCAATATCCCTGGTCCCTGCAGTACATATGCCTTCATTCAGTATCCAGTACATACAACAGTTTAGACTCTCAAGTAAAGAGGCAATCATAAGCATTTTATACAACCCAAAATCGTACATAATTTATTGTGTTTTACTGCAGACTTAAAATTTAATCAAAATCTATCAAGTGCTTAGAACCAAAAGACTAGGTAAACAGGGTTCATTTTGCACTTGTTTCATTACTGACATGCATAAGGAATATGAGCAATACTGTCTTGCTGCATCTGTTCAGAAGATGGAGGGAGAAGGTTCATCCAAATTAGTGGCAGCATTCTATCAGACTACATGACACCACATCCCGAAAGACAATACTCTCCGTTGTGACTGCCATGACAAACCTTGAAATGTCATATGTAATGAACAGTTTAACAGCAACAAAAATATATGTACTTAGTCAAAAAATAATATCAATTAACAGTACACCCACGTACTAAGGAAGCAACCTGTCATCAGTGTTAAAAGTGCATTATGTTTTCTAAAGGGAAACAAGTAACAATAATTTTGAACACTAATCATAAATGATAACTTACAATTCTGTGGAAAACTGACAAAACTATAGACAGGAACAACCAATTGTCTTTCCTATCCACATCAGGAAAGTATGACTTACCGCAAACAGCTTTATAATTGTCTCCTTTATGCTTCTGTCCAGGGCATCCTTATCACTATATGAACCAAATCCTGTCTTGCATGTATAATCAACCTGCGTATATGCAAGTTTTGATCGCCAGAATTTCTCCTCCAAAAGGCTCTTCTCTGTTGCTGCCTCACACATTGGTAACTGCAGAAAGTTTTACAAAGTTCAAAATTTGACAAGAAAAGTCTGAATTTAAGTCACCAAGATAATTACGATATACCTTATGCATCTTCCACTCTTCAAGAATATGAAAAACCATGAACTTACAAAAAATTGGTTTCAAACGAAGAACACAAAAAAGGGTCTTAGAGAAAAAAGGTGTAAGGATGGGTGCTGGATTGAACTGGATCAGGGCCACATCTAAAAATGGAATTCCGTAATAAAAAATGTCATTACAATCGACTCTGATCTTCGAATACTCCTACAGGCCATGGAGCTGAATATTTAATATTGGCAACATTATAGTCTTACAGGTCACTCAGTTGTAAAAACATGAGCTACAAAGAAATAAGATCTTTTACCTGAAGTGGAATCTCGGTGACTGCTGGACGAGGAAGAGTAGGAGGATAATATGAGCCCTTACAAAGAACACATCGAACATTCTGGTAGGTCTCATTTATCCCAAGCACAAAATAATGATCAGATTTCCCTTTACACTGCAACAGTCAATCAGGTTATAAAAAAACACCTCTTTTATAAATTACCAAAAGTAACAAAGAAAAGAACATAAATATACCCAAGTCAGTATGCATTACACTAGTTACCAAAATAACAATCACACTAGCATTACAATGTACTGTCTGTGTGTCCATGTGAACTGCTTTTTTAAGAACTCAAGGATTTAAACAAAGAAACTTATGAATTGAATATACCAAATAAATAATTAAATAACATGAATTAAATTACCTTAACCCAATACATCAATAATTAAACACTTAATGAATAACAAAATAAATAAATTAATTAAATGAACAAATCAAATAAATCATAAAGGTAATTAAAATGGTAAAGCAGTCCCGTTACAGGCTTGGAGTGGCCCAGAGAGTTCCAGGAAGTTAAGGCTCCCAGATTTCATGACAACGGCACACTATGGTGGTAGGTTGTCAGCCTTACGCACTGGCCGCCTTTACCCCCAGGAAATGCTCCTTGTACTCATTTCTGTTAGAGGCTGAGTTGACCCCAGGGCCATAGTGCAATTGGAAGGATTTTATGTCAATGAAAAATCCACTGACACCAGCTGGGATCAAATCAGCGTCCTTCTGAGTTGTAGCACAGCACCTCAACCACTGTGTTACCACCTTCCCCAAAATGTAATTAAAAAATAATTAAATAAAACCTACTTAATAAATACATTATATAAATAATTAATGAATTAATTAACTTACTCACTCCAGAGCAGAGTCCCTCTTGAGAAACTAACTGGTTTGCAGCTAGTCAAGAAATTCCCCACATTTTATGGAACCCAAAGGTTCATTACCATATTCACAAGTGCCTGCCACCTGTCCCTGTCCTCAGCTAGCTTGATCCACTCCATACTTCCACATCTCACTTCCTGAAGATCCATCTTAATGTTATCCTCCCATCTACACCTTGGTCTCTCAAGTGGTCTCTCTTCCTCAGGTTTCCCCAGCAAACCCCTGTACATGCCCCTCCTCTTTCCCATACACGTTACATTACCTGCCCATCTTATTCTTCTAGATTTTATTACCTGAACAATACTGAATGGGGAGTACAGATCATTAAGCTCCTCATTATGTAGTTTTCTCCACTCCCCTGTTACATTGTCTCTCTTTTAATTAACTAACAGCTTAATTAAATAGTGTGTGTGTGTGTATTTATATACACACACACACACACATAGTTGAAATACTTGAACATTAAAACTCATACAAGTACATACGTAACTACAGACAAGACATACTCACATGTTTCTGAGTATCACAAACAGGCTGCCAATAACCTTTCCTTGAAAACATGCGAATTTGTCCAGCTGAATCTAACGTAAATGGTGTTCCCTCATCGGAAAACCCTGCCCACTTCAGAGTGGATTTTGGAGTCACAGAAAGTGGCTGAAAAGTTGTAATAGTCTGTAGTTCATATGAAGCCACTGACAACATGAAAAATCCGAGATTCTGGTCACCTGGAAGACCTGTACAAGGAAGCAAGTAAAATATTAGTCAGTGCTAACACCAACCTCTCTGGTTTCTTTCTTCAGTTTCATATCACATTACAATTACACGAGTTAAGGCAATATGGTAAGCTGCTAATTAATAGCATGTTTAATAACCCTGAAGAGAAGGCTTTACCAGTGTCCAACACATGCTTTTTGTGAAGACATATTACTCACCAGTGTTTAGTCCATTACACCATGTAGAAAATGTGAGGTTCTGATGAGAGTAATCATAAAATTAGTCTTCAAGGATGCAATACTGCATAGTTGGTAGATGGTATGGCAGTTTGCACAAATCTACAAGCTTGACCTACACCGCATGATGTTTCAGATATAGTAAATATCACCAGGACCAGGTACAGTATAATTTATTGCCATGATCTACGTGGAGTGGCGGCACAGGGTGGCATTGGTTGAGGCATTGCGCTACAAGCCGGAAGGTCGCAGGTTCAATTCCCGATGGTGTCATTGGAATTTTTCATTGACATAATCCTTCCAGCCTCACTATGGCCCTGGGGTTGATTCAGCCTCTAACAGAAACGAGTACCAGGAATATTTTTTGGCGGGTAAAGGCGGCCGGTGCATAGGGCTGACAAACTTACCACCTTCATGTGCTGATTGTCTTGAAATCTGGGAGCCTCAGCCTCCTGGAACCCTCAGGGCCTGTCCAGGCCTGTCATTGGATTGTTTTTGCTTTTATCTAAGCAGAGGTTCTGGCATATACTTGAAGGTCCCGTTGTAACAACCATCACCTCCCCTGCACTCTTCTGCTTACCCACACTTACTCAACAGACAGCATGTATACTGATTTGTACTGACTACTACACCAATGTTTCAGAGGACCCCATTGCCTCCATTTTCATGGTACAAGAGAATCAAATCTGGGGACACTGCACAAAATTACCTACACACAGCAGAACACTGTATGAGATGTTAAGTTCTAACAGCACTGTTAGAAATTAGTTAATCTCTAAGAGCATCAAATTGCCAACATCTCTGCTCTTACCCATGCCATTGTGGAAAACGACCAACAGTTTGTTTCTGTGACCAACAACGCATACTACAGGACCTGGAAGGGAAATCACTTCTCGCTGAGTGCCTGCAACAGTGAAGAGCCGCAGGTTTCTCGTGTCAGTAGCAACAGCAACCCAGCTCTTACCAGCTGCTATTGCTAGGGCTTCTTCTCCTTCAGGTAAATCTGCACTCCATTCTTTGTTGCCATCCCATGAATTAAGCAGCACACACACCACTTTGCTGTACAAAGACATAAGCAGAAAATGACACATGCTCCCACTTTCCCTCACAAGAGCATTAGCTTCACAACTTTCAATGTGTGCCCATCAGCAAAAATCGTCTTCCTATGATCTCAGAGTCAGACATTAGATTGTGAGGTTTCAGTGTAATACGTGGTTGTATATGTACAGACTCACAGAATAAACTCTTCATTTCTAAGGAAGATATTGTATATGCTCAAATATAAGGTGAGAATTTTTCATACTTCATCATCTAAAAAGTGGCGGTGGGGGGGGAAAGGGTTCGTATTTTCAAGCACAAAATTTAAGATGTTCCTTAGAAGTATTTTCCTGAAAATCCAAGACTTTGAAAGGGGGGCCATATTTTAGCAGCAAAACTTTCGGACTATGAATAACACAAGGCCTCATCCCTGTTTCAGAGCCCACATTGACGTTTAAAGGACAAATGGGACAAAACTGTCCTATTAAATGGATATCCCTTTCGTCAAGAAGGGAAGACGTCCCATAGTAGGATAGAAAAGCGTGCCGGCAGCGGTAGAAATGTTGGCCATACATTAGAGTACACCTGCCAAACATCACTCTTATGATCATCCAATGAATGAGAGTAATAAAACCTGCCTTATGGTTGCCTCATCTTAGAAATGCACTCAAAACATTTGTCTGAATAAGCACAGGACAAAAAGTAAAAAAAGACAACAAATGGAGGCACTAAAAACAACGAACTCACCCCATTTCTGTGATTTTGTTGTAATGTCACTTCAGAACTTAATTTAACATAGCTATGACAGGTTTCTGTGCAGGGATGTTTGGATACCCATGACTAAGAAAGCAGTTCTGTATTAGGCTGAGAAAATGTCATGATTCTCTGTTCTGTGACAATGGTCAATGCAACCATATTTATGCTCGGTACTGTGCACTGCCTCATATTATGCAGAACTTTTTTACTAAGAAGGCACCTTTGTTACATAGAAGCCTGCAACTGCCGAGACATCCCATGACAGCTGTAGTGTTCAGGACAGGAATCACTATACTATACACATGACACTCCAGTAATTATCTTGAAACCCATGCGTAAACACAGATCTTCTTTACATAATTAGCACTATAATGTCTACACATAATTTCAACATGGATTTGACAATTACCATTTCTAACTACCGTTTCTGCTGGTAACCCTTACATCTGACCCATTCCCACACAAGGTGTGCAGCTGAACACATAACCTGCTCACATATTCTACAGATCTGCTCACAGTTGCACTGGCGGCATGGAAACTTATCACGCTGCTCACGCTATAGTAATAATTCCTTTCAGCCCAGCGTTAATTCAGAACTACATGCCATATAGTGGATTACATCATCTACTGCACAGCAAATGATGACAACTCCTCCCCCCCCCCCATTCTGCCATAATCAGGTCCACATTAAAAAACGCTCTGTACATTGTAGTCCTTGAGGGACACTACGGAAACATGATTTCTCAGAATGTGCACGCCATATAACTGCATTTCGTAAATATCGAGACTGCAGTACCGACTGAAGCATGCATATTCCTCACTGCCATTTATTTCTGCCATCTTCTGGTTGGATATATAACTGATAACAGCTCTGCAGTGAGCAGGTTGGTGCAGTATCAACACCTAGACCGGCATTTTGAAGGAGGATTGTTCAAATTTCGGCATTGACACTGGCTAGCCACAAGTTACTTGGTTTTCCTCAGTTTCTAAATGCAGATCTCAGGACAATCCCTCAATGAGGCCAGAAAAGGTCCCACCAAACCTTTTCCAATACATCATTCACCAACCATCCTACATTAAATGCTATAAAACCAAACTAAATTAATCGAGGATCCAATAAGTGTGTCATCACCAAGGAATGTGTTCTTGACTTGACACTACAGATATGTTAAACCTTTCCCTCAGATATACCTGGATGTCTCATCCTGAACCTCTGAAGCCAAGGCTAAAACTTCCTCAGTCAAGGTCGCCATGGTGTGTTTAAGAAAATTATTAATGTGCAGGGAATGGTGCAAGGATGTGTCATGGAATTCCACATCAATGGAATTCCCATCTTCAGCATTGTAACAACGCACAATGCCAATGGAGTTCCACACCTGTAAACCAGCACAACTGAAGTTACACTTCTTAGCAAGCATTCATTCACTACACCTGCATGACTATAGACAACCTCCACTTTTAAGGAATTTATGTGCAGAAACGTTCACAACTTCCATCTGTGAGGGTACAGCAGTCCTCTTAATCATCTACTTCTCCTCCCAGAAATGCTCATTTTTAAAATGCACCTTGACAGTACTAGAAGCAGATAAACTGATACAGTTTTTCACAATAACTGAAACACATAGTTTGAAGTTAAGATGTTTGCAGAACCATACTAATGAATCAACCCCTTTCCTCATGTCATTTAAAAAATCACCATTCTGCTATTTGTCCAGTTCTTATGGACATTTAACCTTCTACCTCCATTTTTGGTGAATGACACACACTGTAGAACAGAATTTTTTTTAACAATTTCACCTAAACCACTTCCTTTTTTTGTTACTTTATGGATTCTACATAAAGCCCATATCTCTTAAATTTACATTTTTTTTTATAGAAATTAAAATTCAGACATTCTAAGATCATATAATACTAGCACTGCAGTGCTCATATGAAGAAACTAATAACTGAAAATGAATATTTGAGGTTTTTCCTCTGAAGTTTAGACTTTCAACAAGATTTTACTATGTTGTACTATACCAGAGGGAAGTACAACCCCATACTTTTACATCTTACATTGTCAGTCGGGTAGGGGGGAAGATACGCAAATTGTTCCAGTTGTCTCTTTAACTACTAACTCATGCTCAGTCTGTACTGTAATTACAGTAATTCAAGACATTCACCATGAATCTATGCTGTAGGTGTACAGGTGTCGATGAAGGTTGGAATGGGGACTGAAGATCACATGTTGGAATTGCTGCAACAGCACTCATTTTACTTTCAGCATCATCATTATCATCATCATCTGCATCTGTTAAGTCAAAGAAATAACTTATAAAATGCATGCTTAGCAGAAAACTTGTGGTGTGTTCGTTCCTTAGGGAAAATATACTGAGCATTATGTGAGTCTCAACTTGTCTACAGTATTTTCTCAGACCATTTTTATCTCCTATAAATATGTTGCAAATTATGATTTACATGTCGTTGTGTCATCATGTCAAGTGTCCATTTAAGCAAACTTAATAGGTGTTCACCAATTTAAACTGAAATCTCAAATATAAAATTCCATCAAACCCCAATCCATGGTTTGCAAGTTACAGCATGCAGAAATGGAGACGTTGAGAGGTCCATTTTTGGAAACTTTGACTGCTAATATGTTAAAAGAGTTACAAAAACATAGAAGATGATGTACAGTTTGTCACCATATTATTTCAATAACTGAAAATAAACACAGAAAATGTAATAAATTTTAACATAACACTGCATGAGTGAACTGCCATATAAGGAAGTAGGTCCCAGAAGATAAGTATTGCTAATTAATTTGATACAAGAAAAATCAAGGCTGTTCCTTCAACAATCTGGACACAAATACACATATGGGAGCTGATCTACCAGATGAGATGATAATATTAAGATTGTTCTTCAAGAAGATGTCAGTCCTCATAAGGCTACTGTGGAGTACTAAGTCAGCAGATTTATTATACATGTCAATAAGAGTTCTCTGACAGATTAAGTTGTGTTAACAGTTGGGTAGCAGGCATACACATCTGTCCGTTGACAGCTCTTTACTCCAAATTAGTCACAAGAGCAACAGCATGACTAGGGTAAATGTGACTGGTGGCGCGTATGGGTGAGGAGAGGGAGGTGTATAGGGTCTTGGTGGGGAAACCGGAGGGAAAGAGACCACTGGGGAGACCTAGGCGTAGATGGGTGGATAATATTAGGACGGATCTCCAGGAGGTGGGATGTGGGTATATGGACTGGAT
>Ga0123352_10008661_pt1 | contig 15835 bp, 7 predicted proteins | sample TergutLab28metaG_FD_89700 | JGI IMG/M metagenome (GOLD analysis project Ga0123352, IMG submission 89700) | Labiotermes labralis P1 segment gut microbial communities from Petit-Saut dam, French Guiana - Lab288 P1 | ecosystem: Host-associated > Arthropoda: Insects > Digestive system > Gut ... | reverse complement strand
TCTTAAAGTCACTGATGCCCCTACACAAGTCCCTAATGTTTTGGATCTTATTGTTAGTTTCAAGTTCCTCAATTTTAGCTCTCAGATATGCCTTCTTTTTGTTCCTGAAATGCCTGCTAACTTCACGCCTTACTTTGTTCAAATTATCGGCATTGCTTTGGCTTCGATCCTGTATCCACTGAATTTTAGCCCGCTTCCTTTGATCCAAAAAACCTAAACATTCTTCACCAAACCAGGGTTTATTCTGCTTAAATTCATCCAAACCCAGACTCTCTTTCGCTGACGTATGTATATTCTCTTTAATGTGAACTGCATATTACGAGACATTTTAATATTATTCTCCAATCTACGTTTCTATCTTTCAATCGGACTCTTTCCTTGAAGTTCTATAATTAGAGTTTTCATTGCCTGTTTCCTTTCCCTTCTTTCTACCTCCCCAACCTCATTCAGAAATGTCTTATCCTTCCGTTACGGGCTGTAACACACCGTGTTGCCGCAAATCTTACTTTCCATAAACCGAAATTTCGAACAGAAATTTATAGAGGAATTGTAACTTCGGCTGCTCTGCTATTACAGCAACTGCTGATGGCGGTTTTATTTATTGAGGGTCTTTGCGGATGCTGAAGGGCGAGTGTTGGAAACAAAACAACTGGTTGATATAGAAGTTCAGTTTTCGGTCGCATAGTTCTCAAAACGCCCAGAAATAAACCCCCAAGCTTGGTAGAATCATAATGAAAGAGGAAAACCAAAGTAATAGGCGAAAACCCGTCCAATTGCGAATTTGTCCTCCAGAAATCCCACGTGAGTTTGACCGGGATTGCGCTATGACCTTAAAGGTAAGAGGTCGGCTACCAACCGCCTGAGCCAATACATGACCTAATGTCACTCCATTAAAAATGAACTATCATACGTAAAATTCTTTATGATTTTATGACAGATTCGTTGCCAAAAGACGAAAAAATGTTTTAACGGCAAAGTAAAACCGCGACACAAATGTAGAACAATATCAAAAATAAAATTTTAGGCTGTTTCTCAGATTGCTTTTCGACATTGTACGGAATGCAGTTGCGTTAAGTCCAGAATGAAACCAGACGATTGTCCATGTGAACTAAAAAATTTCTGAAAACGGACGTTGCGTTGAGGCAAGCCGCGTCACCACTTGCACATCTGTGCAGTGGAAATGGAATGAGAAATTCACATACGTCATCAATTCTAAACTTTTTTCTACTTCGAACACCGTTCATTCATTAGAGAAAGTGCCTCAGAATTTAAGTATGTCACGTTTATTAATAATTCGACCATTTCATGTTACATTCACATTTAAATATTTCTCGTCTGTTGTACAAGCCAAAGAGAAAGCTTTACTACTTACGTACCTCCGATTGTTTTAATTAGCTAATGTTGTGTAAAAATCTTTCATTTTCAGAAGAAACAAGGCGCCATACTTACTGCTACTTGGACCCGCATTTTATGAAGCTTTAAATATTCTTACCTTCCAGTTGCTGCAGTAATTTTATGAGTTCTGTGAAAACAAAATATACCTGAACGTTGCAAACCCCACATATCGCTATGTCTGTATTTATCTCAGTTCTCCATTGCACGGTTCATCCAAGAATATCCTTCCAAGGCTTGTTTAACGTTTCTAACCTGCTGGTTTCTTACGGTAAGAAGTGGTTACCTCTCGCCCACACTTACAGCTGAAGAACTACCCCTCGTCTTTTGTCCGCCACTACTTATTCAGTACACTTGCAACCACCCTTCATTTTGGTGAGAGGACGTAACTGGAGGCTACAGAAAACTGCATAATGACAATTTTTACTCCTTTCCAAATATTATCACTACCAAATCAAGGAGAATGGGACTACCGAGGCATGCAGCACACGTGGGAGAGACAATATTTCGGGTACGAGGCCCTAAAGGAAAGAGAAAATTTGGAAGATAAAGACGTAGATGGGAGCATTAGTTAGTTAGTTAGGTAGTCAGTCAGTCAATTTATTAATTAGCGAGTCAGTTCAGTTAGCCGGTTAGTTTAGTTAGTCAGTCGGTCATTCAGTTGATTCAGTTATTTATTAGTAAGTCAGTCAATTTATTGATTGATTGATGGGTTGATTGATTGGTTGGTTGGTTGATTAGTGTGTTAGTTCGGTTAGTCGGTTAGTTATTTATTTATTTAGTTAGTTGTCTGGTTAATTTAGTTAGTCACTCAGTTGATTAATTAGTGAGTTATTCGTTATTCAGTCAGTTGCTTGATTATTAAGTTAGTCCGTTGGTTGTTCGGTCGGTTAGATAGGTAATTATTTAATTAGTTTGTTACAGTTAAAAAATTAAAGGTGAATAATGTACACCAACTTAGGCAAATAAAGACTATGCCGTATTACAAGATTCCTGCTGTTCACAAATACCGTACTATGTGCCAGCTTGGAGAGCTGCAAACATCAAGTTAGAATAAATCCCTAGGCGCTGAAACCAATACATCCCTCGAGAGGAATATAAACTTAATCCTGACGTAATGAAGTAATAACATGAAGATTAACAAATCACTAAAATGTGTCACACGTACGTACTGGCTGGCTGGCTACGACAATACACCTAACCCACCGGCTTTTCTTCCGCTTTCCGGGACTTGTTAACCCTATCTATCTACAGAACACAGCACTGTTTCTTCATATGCTCCTAGCTGTTTTCCTCACTTGTCTTTCTTCCGCCACCTGAGGGCCCACCGTGCCTTGCAAATAAGTGACAAAATATTGGACAAAATTTTCAGAACTTCAATTCACGTTGCGAGCTGAACCACTTATATTATAGATTAAAAAAATCTATTTATTTGTATAAATACTAGTCGATTGAATTGGCGAATAAATTCTGCAGCCTCAAATTCATTATACTTAAAATTGCATTTCTTACTTCAATGAAAGCACGCCACATGTATTTAAGTCCATTTAAGGGACATAATATTTGTTGATGCTGAAAACTATGCAAAATACGTAAACACAGAATGTAAGTTTTGACGTTTTGCTGACTGTATATCTCAGTATATTTATCTCAGTATTTAAGCAACTTGATGCACAAAATTTATTTCACAATAAGTTTTACTTCATGCCTGGTATCATCACACCTATAGGTGTGATGATACCAGAGGCTGTGTAATGCAATTTTGACCTCCTGATGATAAGCACATGTGCTCGAAACACGTAGAGGCATGAAGTAAGACTTACTGTGAAATAAATTTTTTGCATCAAGTTGGTTAAATACTGAGATAAATAAACAGAAAGTAAGCTTCCAATTTCAAAGTAGGTGGCAAAAACCGAGAAGACTAAGTGGTTAAAATTTGAGACTGAAATATTACAGCCCATACAGTAAAGAATATCTTGATATTACTGTTGTGGTTTGTGTTAATCTTCAGATTATAAAGCCAAAATTATTTCATTAATAATAATAATAATAAACAAAATATTCAAGACAGAGCTGTAGTTATACTTCATATCTATATGTACTCGCAGTGTTTATTACTTGACAGGATGAAGGTATGGAGAAGAATGAATGTGCAAGAAGGCACTACACAGTTTAGACTAAATGCTGCAGATAATCCCGAGTTCATTTTAATGAAGGTTTTATGTTAAAATGTCTATAAATCAACATAACAATAAACTTTTATAATAAGTTACAAACAGATGGTGGAACTGTGTACAGGGAGATATTAATAGATGCAAATTTAAAAAGTGGAAAGAGAGGTAAAAAAACAGAGCTGACTGGGAGGAACTTATTGAGGAGGCGAAGGTCGGCGCTGGACTGCAGTGACATCTAAAAATAAGAAGTTTAGCCAAAAATTAAATTTAAAAAACACAGTAATCAAAATTGATTTCAAATTGCAGGAAATTAAGGAACGGCATACACAAAAACTGCAAGTCGCATGTTTAATGTACCTCAGATATTTAAATTCGATATAGAATTTATCTTCAGGAGGTGGGATGTGGGTATATGGACTGGATTGGGCGGGCCCAGGATAGAAATAGGTGACGGACGTTTGTGAGTGCGGTAATGAACCTTCGGGTTCCGTGAAATGCGGGGAATTTCTTGACTAGCTGCAAACCAGTTAGCTTCTCAAGAAGGACTCTGCACCATGAAGTAAGTAAGTAAGTATACGACCTTATCGAAAAGACACAGTTCCGTGTCAAGTGGGTGAGAAAGAAAAACTGAACTGTAATTGGATCATGTGAGAAGTGTAGAATTAACAATAAAATAGAGAATATGAAATGACGAAACTAAAGGAAGAACGTAAGCAGAAGAAACGGTGACAGAAACAGTGAAAAGGAGATAAACTATTTTGTTCTTTGGAGGAAGACAGATGAACAACAAGAACATATAACAGCATTGTGGCAGAAAATAGGACGACCAAGGAAAGAGTACAAGAATCAGACGGTGGTCAGAAGCGGCAGAAGTGACTTTCTTGGACAGTAAATTGGCAGACAGCATAGCACAAGAGCTCTGACACTTTCGCTCTCTTGTGTTTGTCTCCATGATTAAAATAGTAACTTTGACTAAAGTAAATTTTGTAGCGACATGAAAAATTACATTTAATGTCATATGCTGCTTATAAATATGCATATATACTTATTCAAACGGTAAGAATCAGTGCCAGCCACAGATATGTGGGCGTCCCGCGCAAGCTAATAATTTGGGGCTTTTTCGGCCTAGGACAGGGCTTCCGAAATTTTTTGAGAGTGCATTCCTAAATTGCTGGTAGTTTTCGTAGAAATTCTTTCACGTGTGGGAACCCGTGTTTACTAGCACCATAATTCCGAATATTCCAGCAGGGTCATAGTGCCCCTTATAGGTTGGCGCCCTGGGCACCTCCCTGGCTGGCCTACCCCTTAATCAGGCTCTGGCAAGAAGATTAATTTAGTTATTATGAACAATAAGAGCTTTCTGTAATCTATGTGTATGTTCGGAAAACCATTGTCGATTGTTGGCCAAACAATTCCCAAAATGCATTCAAACTACCGTATTTATTTAGATAATTACCTATACAATTATACGACTTGAGAGCTGCGGTGGGATAGTCGGTACAGTGACTAGGCTATGGGCTATACGATCCGCGTTTCAAATTCCAGAAAGGACAAGGGATTTTTTTTCCCCCCCAAAACGTCCAGCCTGGCCCTGAGGTCCATCCAACCTCCTATTCAATAGATACCAAAGGCTCCGTCCTCTGGAGTAAAGTGGCTAGGGCGTGGGGCGGATCGTTCACCTCTACCTAGTGCAGAGGTTAAGAATAACAGGAGCTGTACCTCCACTCCCCGCTAGAAGACTTTATGGGGTGCGGGGTAAACAATATGTTAGGCTAAATTATAAAATATACAACAACGAAATGCACATTTCCTAAATTAATATTTTAATTTTTAACTTTTTTATGTCTTTTACATGTTTCGAACCCTAGGGTTCAACTTCAGGAAGACAGTTGCATCTACATGTACGGTAAAGTGCGTTTTACAAGCATCAGTAAAAGCAGTCTAGTAGGTGGAAGAGTGTGTTCGTCCAACACACACTTCGAAATGTGTAGAAGACGTCAAAAAATTAAAATATTAATTTAAAACATGTGCATTTCGTTGGTTTATATTGCGTAACTGATTTACAATGCAAGGTGCAAAAAGCATAAAATTAAGTTAGGCGTTATCACTAACAAACCGTGCTGTACACATCGTGTAGACTTACATTATATTCTTCTCCATATTTTTTCGACATGTTTTTCGCTCTGATAAACACAGACTTTCGTTCGAGATGCGTGCATAGAAAACCGAAGTAAATTTTTATTTGATGAGTGAATGAGTGAAGGTCGTGATTTTGTATACACATAACACACAGCCACATAATTAAAAGGCTACATGCTATGATTGGTACCTAGAGTAGTGTCGTCTGGAAGGCACGGGGTTCGAATCCCGGTGGGGATAAAAATTTCACTAGTCTACACCTGCCCATGCTGACCCTCGGGCCCTTTCTCGGGGCTAAAGCAACAGGGTCCTAGCGTAAATCCTCATGTTGCGCGGAGGTTAAGAATGAGTACAACTGCATGTCTATCCTCTGTGCCTGCATGGCATGTTACGGGGAGACGTCGGCATTCATGTGCAAGATTTAAAAAATAAAATAGGAGATAGTCACATAGTTTCTGTATAGCCATCAAACCTATCAATGATGTGGCCCAAATGGTGTGTAGAATCAACACAGCAGGTGTCAGTCATCACTGAAGCACATTACGTCATCAAGCATATGGATGAAAACTCGGTGTTAGTATAATGAAATAGTATAACAACCAGCCAAGCAATAGAAATGACCAAAAAGGAAATTGTGCAGTCGTCAATACAAGGACGGTGAGTGAACTCGTCGTAAAGACACGAATGTAATGAATACAATATATATATATACAGTATAACCTTCTGTTATTACCCAAATATCGATATAAATGCAGCGTTATCATAAAAAATGTTAATTTACATACATTAAGCCGTATATATAAAGTCTACTACATTAATATTCAGATATTGATGACTTCAACGATTTAGTCCCTAAAATTAACTCGCATTTTATTTTCTTCAGAAAGTTCAGACAGGCTCTGGAGCCCACGCAGCCTACTATTCAATGTGTATGGGAGGCCTTTCCCTCGTGGGGTCAAGCGGCCGGGGCGTGATGCTGACCACTCACCTCCATTTAGTGCCTAAGTCAAAAGTGATGGGAGTTATACTTCCACTTCACCTATATTACCTCGTGGCCTGTAGAGATTCATTGCGTGCTGCGCAATAAACACTCCGTCTCGGTTTATAAACCGATTTGTTAATGTTATGTTGGGAAATAATCGCTGTTCTGAAAACCGTACAAGACACATATACGCAATCTTCGGGCATAATGTAGAATTCATGAATATCAGACTTGGTGGTATATACAGCAACGTAAGGGTTAGTACGTTACGGGTGTGAAACTTGGTCGCTCACATTGAAGGAAGAACGTAGGCAGAGGGATTCTGAGAATAGGGTGTTGAGGAGAATATTTGGGCTTAAGAGGGAAGAGGTAACACTGGAGTGGAGAAAACTACATAATGAGGAGCTTAATGATCTGTAATCCTCACCCAGCATTGTTCGGGTGATCAAATCGATAAGAATGAGATAGGCGGGACATGTAGCACGTACGAGGGAGAAGAGAGGTGTATACAGGGTTTTAGTGGGGAAACCCGAGAGAAGACCCAGGTGTAGATAGGAGGATAATATTAAGATGTATCTACAGGAAGTGGGCTGTGGGGGTATGGACTGGACCGAGCTGGCTCAGGATAGGGACAGGTGGCGGGCAATTGTGAAGGTGGTAATGAACTATTAAATAGTATACCAACTGATGCACATACATAAAACTTTTTCACATTAAAACACTAAAATTGCTCCGACATGTTTCGATCCAAGGATCATCCTCAGGGAGCTACAATTTCCTCGCTAAAGTCACTTTTAAAAACTAGTTACTGATTGCTTTCGTTATATAATCCTGGTTCTGTGGCAGCATGTCTGTTGGTATACTATTAAATAATTCGACGATATGCACAGTGCAGCAACAAGAGTGGTAATGAACCTTCGGGTTCCATAAAATGGAGGAATTTCTGGACTAGATTAGAACCGGTTAGCTTCTCAAGAAGAACTCTGCTCCATGGAGTAAGTAAGGAGTAAGGGTTAGTATGTAAGAGATATAAAATTACATTAATACTCTTGCTGCACATTATAAACCTTCATGAGTACTGTAAGACTGAGACACTCTATCAAGCAATATGATACACTAGACATGAGGTATTGTACGTCTAAACACATCTATCCCGTAAAGAAAGGTTGAGTTGTAAGATTAAAATCTCTTGGTCGCTGACTCATTATTGAGAATGGAAACGATATTTACTGGCTATGAACCGTAGAAAACACCGCAGCGTACACTAGGGCTTACGAAAAAAAGTAAAATTTTCAACCCGCGAAATCCACAATTAACTACTTTTGTTTTTTCTAAATTCCGTGACACTTGTTTACGCAGTTCTGTCGAATAGCCACTCTGAAAGTTACTGCACATAATCCTATCCAAGGCACGGTATTTTTCATATATGTGCCTCATAAGAGGTGTCTGAGTTTTCACACAGGTTACTTAAATCACAGCTCCTAAGAAATCAAATCACAGCCCAAAAAAAAATTACCCCAGCATTTTTCACGAAAACCCCCAAATAATCCCAATCACTGCAGTCCACAATACGGCACCCACTCACAATTCTCCAAAACATCGTGGCGTCTTTTACGTCTGCTGCCATGTTCGCAGAGTTCCCAGTAAAAAAAACTGATAACAAAACTTCAGATCACGTTACCCGACGAACATTAAAATTTAATCGACATCACGAAGAACTTATCGTCCACGGACGTTGTCTTGTTTACAGCTTAGTAACAGAAACCTTACGCTTACTGGTTCACAACATGGCGTTTAACGGAGGTTAGGTTTTCAATTTACATTTCAGAAACACATTTTCCATGACAGGTTAGTATTTACCCTGTCACTAGCTCTCAGTTTTATGGAACAGTGCAAATAATTGTGTCTCCTATTGTGGACTCACAAGCAGATCTTACCTTACAAATAATGATGCAAGTAGTCGTATAGCAACGGAGGTGTCGACAACTGGGAAGTAGAACTTCACTTCGATCACAAGGTTTGGAACGACTGGCACATGTATAATATTTGTAGACCCGACTGCTACTTCAACGTCATAGCACGTGCCTTTAAGTACAGTGGCTATAAAATTCCACAAGCGCCAATCACTGCCCACACAGCACGTACCAACTGCTTGCGAATCAGAAAAATGAACAGCATAACACTACCAAGTGACCGCTAAGCAGGTAACCGAGCAACTGTGGGAACGTTCGAGTGGTTGGTTGGCTGGTGTAGCTCTTCGTCTGGTTGGCCGACTAGCCTGTCGCTTGAACTGCCGCTCTCAGCTGTGTCGTTGGTTGTTGCAGAATTTCATTTCTCTTATTCAAGATCAATTCATTAGTGAAGAAAAAGGGTCACAGACCGGTGTTCTTTCCCTGCTGAATGTTTTATCTTTGACACCATGTCCAGGCCGGCTGTGAACCTTCCCAACCTCCTAACAAGTAAAGTGGAGTCTTCCCGAGGGGTACAGCGACTGCAAAGTGAAGTTGACCACTCACCTCCATCTAGTACCGATGTTAAGGAAATGTTAAGCTTTTCCTCCAATTCGTCTAACATCACAATGGTGTGGTCAGGGCGGCCTAAGTCATCTCAGCCCTCGGTGCGAAATATAGGGTTGCATAAAGGTAAAGGTAAAGTTCACACTCGAACAGACCACAAAGGCCCAGAGAGGGAGTAGAGGTATAGATATACTCTTTTTGTAACCTCGGCGCTAGATGGGGGTGGGTTGTCAACGCCACGCCCCGGCCGCTTTATCCCCGGGAAAGAGCCGGTACCGACTGTATAGGATACTGGGTGGGCCTCAGGGCAGGTCTGGACAGGTGCGGAAAATCTCGCCCCCACTTTGATTCGATCCCCGGACTGTCCAGCCCGTAGCGAGTCGCTCTGCCGACTACGATATCCCGGCCCATGATATAGGGTATCATACTCCCCTTAATATTCCCTTTTATTTACACAATAATTATACTATATTTTTAAAGGGCAAGTAGCAATTTTAATGATTTGCAAATCCTGGTCCGGATGTCAGGCTATTTTACCCCTATTCTCTTCTTCCCTATCCAAGAATTAAGCCACTCATCCAGCATTGTCCTAGATAACATACGAACAATATCAATAATAATAATAATAATGCAATCACATAGAACCATTGTCTGCAAGAGAGAAATTATTCCTGAAATTCTTACATGATTATCGTTTATCGACCGAAATATATAGCTATAATTTAATAAAGAAAGAAAATAAGAGGTTTTCAAAGGAAGAAAGAGTTTTACTCAAACGTAATATTAGATTAAGGAATGGCTATAACTGATGACAGGTACGTTAAAAACATTTTTTAAGAAAGTACGTTTTGTCCAAATTAAAATTAAGCTTAGTCTTAGGTTTTTATCCATTTCTTGTTTTTTATATAGGCGATTTACATTGTATATTACTTCCTTACCTTTACAGAAAATAGCCTTGTGCTTCTTTCCATTGGTCACCATTTGTTGGGTGGTCACTTTGCAACGAGCCTCAAGTAATGTTCATACACACCTGTAACCAGATATAACATAATATACAAAAATATTACTAACCACATACTACAAGATATTATAATTTACAGTTCTGTTGTTACAGCGTGAATAGTCTACTACAGAAGTACCAACAGGCGACTCAGGAGCCGCATATGACAGGTTAGTTTACTTTTGGGAGACCTTTCACTGGTCTTAATCTAGTTATAGTATGTGGTCCGGGTCAGTATCAAAGTTTCTCCCCTATTTCAGTAATTTAAACAGTTTTCATCACGGACCATAAAAAAATTAAAGATCTGATATTCTTGGATAGTATCGTACAGCTTACGTCACATACTATATAATCGTGACTGTAAAGTTAAAATTAAATAGTTATAATACATTTCAATTTTGTTAATAAAAGTGCCAAACTTCATTAATTGTTTGTTCAATTAAAAACTTTACCTGATTATTGTTTAAAACGAGGTGTGTTCTTCTTTCATTTTGAAAATTACTGTTTATGGTTCAGGCAATATTTGATTCTGAGACTCCTGCTTTGTTATATCCAGTAGCACAAAACATGTGCAGCTTACCAAAACCTACGAGAATAAGCAAGTGTGTAATAATTACCCTTCATCTCTTAACACGAAACCACAAGAAAAGCGAAAATACCCTCGTGTCCAGTGGTACGTTATAACCGAAGAGCACTGCTGTTTTAAGTTTCCCAAATTTCGTACTTTTATACTTCTTCTAAGTGCAGCTTATAGTTGTAGACAAGTATGGAGCGCTGCTGGAAAGATGGGGACAAAGGGAATCGGAAATTCTGGGAGAAAAGCCAGGTTGTCCAAGGCAAATTCCAATGGACTGACCAGGAAACGAACCCTATCCTCCGTGGAAAGAGGCAGGCTACTAAATACCTTTTTAAGGCAAAAAGTGAGATGTATTGTTTTCAATCATTTAATTCCTATCCCACAGAGAATAAGCTGTGTCTCCATTAAAACTGCAAACCATTTCACAAATGGAAGCTACAGGCAGTCAGACACTACTATTCATTAAACAGGTTATTTCAGTGTCGCAAATATGATATCCACATGCTTCAGTCTTATAAATATTAAGCTATTATCACACTTCAGCCGACAATCACATGAATAGGATTTTTTTTTTTTGCAAACTGATAATGGCTTAATTAATATCAGGCCGAAACATGTAGCTGCAATGTTTGTAACAATGGAATCATTTGTTCACTACAAGCTGTTTTTGGAGGTCTTACCATTCATTATTATATGTAAAGCACAACTGACTGTTCCACATTAAGGCAGGATAAACCAGTTAATTCTGTACAAAGAAATAATCTCTGTTTATTCTGATAATCATACGAAACACTTAAACACATTTCATGATACATGCAAAGTTTTTAATGTTAATCCTTGTGGTATGTATCATGACCACTAGGATTTAAACGTTAATTCATTATAGATATTAAAAAAATAAAATCACAATAATTGTCTCTGTCTTCAACGTAGAACAACGCGAAGCAAAATTAAGTAAAAATTTGAAAAGGACCGTAAAATATAAATGGGCAGGAGAAAAACAAGCAGATAAAAAAACAAACACGCGATCAAAGTATTACTATGTATTTAATATTTCATACATAGTTATTTATAAATGAAATAATTCATGCGTTCTTGTTATACACTTATTCACTAATTTAGAATTAAAATATAATATTTGTATAACATAACTATTAAATATTTGACCCGTTATATAATTATAACATAATATAATGCACATAAGTAGGCTTCTTGAGTGCCTTGCCACGGCTCAGGACTCTCACCTTGGAGTACCGAGTTCAATTCCAGACAACGTGAGGTAACGCTGTCCTTGTCCACACAGTAAAGGAATAGTGGAGCCGTAGACGTACATCTCCACTCATTCTTAACCTCGGCACTAGCACCGGCCGCTTTACCCCCGAGATAGGACCTCGATGTCCATTGAACAAGAGGATTCGTGTACCCCAGTGCCCTTCTAGACGTTTTGAAGAAGAGAAAATTTTTTGCCGCTCTCGGGATTCGAACCTCTGGCCGTCCGGTCTGTAGCAATCCCAGACTAGTCTATCGCAAGAGTGAAATGTTTTGTTACTATGTTTCTAGCCGTTGTCAATAGAGAATTTAGAAGTTTTACAACTGTACATCGGTAGCAAACCAGTTTTTGCCTATATGACTGGACATGTGTTTATGTTATATCACAGTGAAATATTTTATTGACTGCGTCTTTAAACCGTCTAACAACAAGAGACTCTTAAGAATATCTGGCCACTGTCCTTTGGTGCAATGCTGCGTTCTACCGAAGTGACTTGACTGTGTTTATATCCATTTGACGTACCGGAAGATCGAAAAGTTTTATGATGGAATCCCTGAAGATGAGACCTCGTGCGTCGAAATTGAACTGTGAATTGTGCATTAAAGGGTTGGTTGAAAAAATAGAAAATAATCTATATGAAATTTATAATATACAAAATTACAATTGGAGAGATTTTTCTCAGAGTCTTCGGTTTTCAGCCCCAAGTATCATTCCTCCAATGCTGCATATTTATTCATCTCTCATCGGCGCTATATAATTTTAACAATTGTGCAAGATAATCTATACATTTATTGAATATGCAGCAATACCCTCAATAATTTAATTACATTAACCTTTTGACGCCTAACGTCAACTATAGTGGTCGTACCGCACCGCTAACCTCTAAAGTTCCATTTTATATATTTATTCAACAAATATAGGTAATGAATATTTTAAACATGATATACACTCTCCGTTTCTTTCTCTTCAAAATGCAGTTTGTTTCATAATTCTAACTTATTTTGTTCCTGTGTTATTCACATTTTATATACAGGGTATGCTAAAATGAAAAAGAAAATTCCGGCGCCAAAAGGTTAAGACACTTGTAGGTTTTTTCTTTAGTTCTAAATTATACATGTTCTGATGAAGGCCGAAAGTAGTATGCAGCTTAAAGATTATGTTACGGCATGACGGCCTACTTAATAAATATATAGGATGATTTTAACAGTAGATGTTGTCGTTAAAACACACATAAAAGTATAAAAGCACCAAAATGAGTCATTTATTGTAATTTCGAAAGAACAGTGTACTATCATTTGTAAATCCTCGTGCTGGTTGTGGCAGAAGTACATGCTTGATCTCATTACGTCATTCGGTCCTGAGTAGCTCCTACAGCCGCTATAGCGTCTAGTCCTTTCGCCATATTGTGACAGAAGCAGGTGAAACGAGGCGTATTTCCTCTAGATGACAGCACTTGCACAGCCACTTCAACACAGACTTACTGTTGACATTAAACAACTTAAGAGTAATTTACAACGCTTTTGAAAGCCGACACTTCAAATCCTACTTTCGATTTTTAATGGCTGCCATTTTCGTTCTTCAGCTTAATACTTGAAGCTGAAGGACGTCATTAAAAATGTCTTTTATCGTGAAAGAATGCAAGGTTCTTGCCATTAACTCACAAGCTCCTTAACGTCAAGTAAAACTTGAGGACAAATAAACTTGCGCCACTGTAACAACAGAAGCTGTGAAAGTGCCATTAGTTTCCCCAAAAAAAGGTAATTACTGACTCACACATTTAATAAAAATAAGCCCCAATAACAATACTTCCATCCGAGGATTAGCTTCAGATAAGTTGGTAGATTCATCAGTTATTTAATAACACTCTTTCAATTGGCGGTTTTCTTGGGGTTTCTACCGCACAGCTTAGGAACCCAAAGGGAGACCGCCAAATGCTCGTCACCCGCCGTGAAATCTGATAACTTAACACGACTCTTTCACGTTTAGGACAAGAGGAGAGGAAGGCATAGTAAGAGGAGATCGAAAAAATGAGAGGGGGAGGACCTGACATATTTTAAGGCACTGTACCAGAATATATATACTAAAAGTGAGGAGGAGGTTCACAGTAGCGCAGTAGGTTGTGCACTACAAGCCGGCAGCTCGAGGGTTCTATTCCCGATGGGGTCATTAGGACATTTCACTGACTTCATCCTTCCGGCTGCACTACGGCCCTGGGGTCGACTCATCCTCTAGCAGAAATGAGTACCAGGAGCGTCTCCTGGCGAGGGGAAGGTTAAGACGGCCGGTGCTCGGTATGACAACATTGTCATTTTTATGTGCCGATTGTATAGAAATTCTGGAAACCTCAACCTCCTGGAGCCCTGGGACAGATTTGTTTTTAAATGGGAAGAAAACGCACAAATTTCAACCAGAATAAGTAGGCTAGTGTTTGCATTGAGACTCAAAACACGGGATGCCTCCAGGTACTTTACCGCTACGCCGATTTCATCGTTGACTGAATTTATGGAACATGGGTCTTTGAGTAAAACTGGTTTCATGTTAAAACTAACAGCACTGTACTTTCAGAAAATTACACATTTCTCTTGAACAACAGATGTCATTTATCTACAAACACAGAATGTGTATCATTTTCATCACAACAGCCCGCCTTGATTCTTATCTGGAATATAGTGCCAAAGGATCTTCTATTAAAATATTTTAATACCCTAATGGATTTGTGTCTGCTTCTTTGAAGTCGTAACCTGTTCTCGGCGGAAGTATTATAAACACGCCTCCATTTCTCGCCTCTCCTTTGCATGCCACAATATTTCCGTCCCCCTATCACCTACCTTACTTTGATCACCCTAACAATTTCGTACTGTTGCCACCTGCTATGTGTTACTTCGACATGTTTTTGTAATCACTGTCTCAGACGGAACAGTAGCCTACTTAAAGCCGAATGTTCTCATAATCCCAGGAAGGCACTTTCTACAGGCAGCAAGATAGATAACACGGGCACAGTATCCATTTGACACTGTATCGAGTTAATAATTTCTGCAATAATACGGTAATTTATTCAGTCAGTAACACAACATATATTCGCAATCAATATTAAAAATTCGGCGACATATTTCGGTTCACTGAACCATCATCAGGCCAAATACAAAAAACGGTACTGGTACATTCAGCTAGTGCGTTGAATGTACCAATACTGTGTTTTTTATTTAGCCTGATGATGTTTCAGTAAGCCGAAACATGTCGCCGAATTTTTAATATTGATTACCAATATATGTTGTGTTATTTACTGAATAAATTACTGTATTATTGCAAACACAACGGGATGGCTGCTATAAAAAAATAATAATTTCTAGGCTTAAATACTTTTAGGTGTGTTTTTAATAACGCAAACTATTGTTAGGAAAAAATAAAGCTGATGATGAACGAATAGCAATGGAACATTGGTGGATTAATGTCGACAGGAGGAAACCAAGGTACTCGAATAAAACTTAAGTTAAGAGAAGATTTTTTTAAGCATTTCACTTCAAGTTGCACTACATGACAAATCTCATAGTTCTCATTCTAAATTCTAAAATGAGCCGTCGCCGTTGTGTGTATATAAACAATAGGTGTGGGTATCAGTCAATAACACAACAATATCTAAAAAAGATGTTTAATAAAGGATTAAGTAAACTACATGTTTCGGCCTAATGTGGCCATCATCAGGTTTTCATCCGAAAGTATGGTGGTAGTGCTTTACAGGATTGGTATGGGTATGTCACGATGGTGAGGTCTCAGCATCTGTGATG
>Ga0123352_10008656_pt1 | contig 15838 bp, 15 predicted proteins | sample TergutLab28metaG_FD_89700 | JGI IMG/M metagenome (GOLD analysis project Ga0123352, IMG submission 89700) | Labiotermes labralis P1 segment gut microbial communities from Petit-Saut dam, French Guiana - Lab288 P1 | ecosystem: Host-associated > Arthropoda: Insects > Digestive system > Gut ... | reverse complement strand
TTTTCATTGATATAAAATCCTTCCGATCGCACTATGGCCCTGGGGTCGACTCAGCCTCTGACAGAAATGAGTACCAGGAGCATTTCCTGGGGGTAAAGGCGGCCGGTGCGTAAGGCTGACAACTTACCACCATCATGTGCCTTTGTCACGAAATCTGGGAACCATAAATTTCTGGAACCCTCTGGGCCACTCCAAGTTTGTTATGGGATTGCTTTACCTTTACCTTTACGAATCATAAGGCCAGTGTTTAGACACACACAAAACCATATTCTCAAGCACCAACAAACTCTTTAAAAAAGACAATAAACAGTATATCTTCACAAACGAACACGCTAGTCCTTTAACAGTCTTATTCTGCTCCACACCGTCCTGTTTTCCTTATCACAACCATTGAAATTCACCGTCCAACACAACACGGCGAAATTCAGTTGTATGTGACATACTGGTCCACCCTTCTGCTCCACATCGCAGAGATCCCACTCTCCTTTTTTATTATGCAAAGGGGACATCTTGCAATTCCGCTTCTGTTATATATACCAATAAAGGAACAGCGATTTTTCCCGACGGGAACTGCGTCCAAGTCTCGGGGTACCAATATAATTTTACAGAACGTTTAGAGCAAATTCAGGGATCCAAATTGTGAAGAATTCTACTCAAACAAATCTCGTGTAACAACACAGGTTTAAGGCTGTATCTCCGACACCAGAGTGTCAACCGAGAAGCCCTGCATTTCCGCGGGATATGGGCGAAATTTGGTATTCCACAACGGCATTCCTTTACGCTATAATTGGTACGTTTAATTTTTTATAATTTTAAAGTGACTTTTTAATTTTACTCCACCCCTTTCTGCATAAATGCAGTGTGCATCACCAATAATAATTTTTTTTTAAGTTTCATTTTATCTTCCAATCTGAAAGGCGCGTCTATAATTTACAGCGGTTGCGCGAAAATTCAAATTTACTTACAAGCGTTCTACTCCAATTAATAAACCAGAGGCGTTTTAGACTTTCACTTTGCAAGAATATCTACACGAATGCTGTCGGACCTGGTCATCACATGGCGTTTACATTCTGTGAAAATGTTAACTGAGAACAAACAACATCTACTTAAGATAACATAAATTAGGTAAAGTACAGAGTGCAGGACGCTATGTCATGCGCACTCACTGCGAAGTTCATCAGGAAATGCAAATCAGTGCGTTAACAACACATCATATTCTGGTGTGTTGTTCTAGAGCGAGCGAGCTGGATAGTCCCAGAGAGGGACACAGTAAGCAAAATGATCCTCATTTCGTCCTGATGGCCAGTAGATAAACTTATTCCCTACGATATTACATACGTCTGCAAGATCTATTAGGATCCACCAGCAAAAACATAATATCGGAAAGATTAATATCTTAAGTCTGAATACTGACAGGCTGAATTGAAATTTGTTTAATTTGGGCAGACAGTCCATCACTTACGAATCGAAAATTATGCTGTAGGCTGACTGGAAACACTTTCGAATTCTGGCGTATTTAATGCGAAACTTTACGTCGGCTACATCCCTGAACCTAAAGTTCCCAGTCACTATTCGCGGAGTATAACCAACATGACGCAACTTTTCACAATTTCTATATTTCTGTAAGTCGCTCTACATGTTTCAGAGGGTTTCTCTGTCCATCATCGGAAGCTCAAAACTGCACACACAGCGTCACGTAGTTGTTAGACCTATACTGGTATTTGAAGTACTGTGGCTGCATATACAGCCTCAGTACCGATAACTTCAAATAAAGATATGTAACCGAAGTCAACATTGCAAGTTTGGCGAAGCACAGGCTGAGGGATCCCTGATGATGGTTTATGTAAACCGAAACATGTTGCAGCAACTGTTATAATTTTAAATGATTTTAACTCTTTAATAATTTTATAATAATTCATGTGTGTTAATTGGACAAATAAAGGACTTAATATGTAGGGTCGTGCTGATTTTATGAAGATTTTTTAACCGACATATTTTGAAAAATAATTTCATATATAAGTTGAAATATCAATCTCCACGGTCGTGTATATATATATATATATATAAAAGTAAACAATTATATGCATGAGCAATATATAGCCTGAAGATCGCCGCATTACTGTCGAAACATGTAGTTGCCTCAGTTAAATGTACGAAACATCACCTCACAAACTACGGCTGTGTTAGACGGTTATACCAACTGATTTAATCAAACAGCGAACACTGAAAGGGCTGACAGCTTGCGAGAGGGAACAAGATCCGGATCCCGCTCGCAAGCTGTCAGCAAAGCCTGTATGACATATACCATTGCTGAGTGTACAGTGCTAAAATCCCTGATGATGGACAGAGGAACTGTCCGAAACATGTACAATTTTATTCCAAAATAAATTTGAGAATTTAGTGCATCTAGTTGGTTTTATTATAAGAACATATCATGATTCACAGTCATCTGAATGTCGAAAAAGGGATTTCGTGTTCACAAAAACCGCCAAGTTCGAATTTGAAGTCCTCACAGTGGTGTTGCATGAAGATTCGAGATTTCTGGGATGTTATGTTGCTTCGACTGGTAAGAACCTACTGAATTTGCGAAGGTTCGAAGTGACTTAATCTTCGTCGTCAAGCAGTCCAAAAAGAATCTATAATCCTTCGCAACGCTGGTAACTATTTGCCAGTAGGTACGGCGTTAACATCCTGTGAGGAATGAATCTTCACGTCATCCACTAGTGTTAAGTGAACCAATGTAGACAAAGACGAGCTGCCAATATGGAGTGAATGGGGAATACCCTCATATACTGACATTTTGCAAAGAAATCCCTTGGAAAGGAGGTGAGAATTATAAGAAGACGGTTCTTACACTGATAATTTGCGAGAATCGATGATAGATGTAGCTGATGGGAAAAGGTATCCAAATGTGAGCCTTAGCATTAGCGATGTGAACATTTGGGTTCTGCTGCCGAGCACTGTGTTCACGGCATGCCATCAGCAAGTGCGTGCAGTTCTTAACTGCTGCAGATCAGCATGTATGGCACGTAACCGACATTTTACTTCGAAACCAAGTCAGACAGTTTCTCTATTGTAAGCCGAACAGTACGACACTTCATTACCAAACACCGAAATTAACGCCAAGTTTTGTGACATGTCTGAGCACATCGTCCTCTCGGGGTTGTAGCTGCATAAGCAGATTTACGTTTTGAACAGCAGGAATTTTGTATGGATAAGAAACCAACTAGATGTCACTTTTGTGTTATCTTTATTTCTCCTTTACAAGTTGCTCAACATGTTTCGGGCAACCATGTGTCCATCTTCAGTAGCTGACGACTGCGTAGTGTTATCGTCACGTGTTGGTATTGTGCCGTGACTGCAGGAAGGCTGTCAGAAACGGTTAGCAGGCAGTGTGTCCATTGAGCGAACTCCTCAATGGACACACTACCGGTTCTGACAGCCTTCCTGCAGCCACGGCACAACACCAACACGAGGCGATAACACTACGCAGTCGTCAGCTTCTGAAGATGGGCATATGGTCGCCCGAAACATGTTGAGCAACTTGTAAAGGAGAAATAAAAGATAACACAAAAGTGACATCTAGTTGGTTTCTTATCCGTACTGAATTACGATGCACGGTCAACCACACATCAGATTTAGCAGGAATTTTGTAGAATGTTTAAGTCACCATAAGTAAGGCGACACAGATAGTAGAACAAATGATATCTATGGAAAGGAATTTTTATCTGAGAAGCAGGTAGTGAATCAACCACTCAGCAAATTCCCTGCCCCTCGTAAACCACGAAGTTTAATTACTGTATTTGCAATATCCTGCAAGTCCTCTTATCCTAAACCAGTTGAGTCTAGTCCGCAACTCACATGCTTTATATTCCATAGATTTTTTATGGCATTCCCAATAAAATAGGACTCTATCCTTGAGATTTTACAGTTAAAATTGTATTCGCATTTCTCTTCAGTCTCGTATGTTTTACATCCCGCCAGTTTTCTCCTCAGTATTCAATTTCCCAATTCCCAGGCTACCTGCTTTCCCTTAAACCAAAATATTTTCCTCAGCACCATGTTCCCAAACTCTTGCAAATTCAATACGACACATTTTCCATAAAAGTGACCGCATGGGGATTTTAATAAAAAAATAATATTATCATAAGAGTATTCTCTCATACCTGCAGCGGTATTCTAATCAACATACATCGTGTGCGTCACAGGAAGAATTTCTTTCTGATCGGCTAGAGGGTAAACGTTTGAAATTTTGAAGTCGCTTACACACGTGGACTTTGTCCAATTGAGTAACATACTTAATTTTCTGATGACTTACAATACGGTAGCCCGCCTTACAAGTTCCTGTCGTAATTATTCATAGAAATAAATTCGTATTATAAACATGTCATAATTTCATGAAGTGTTAATTGTTTCTTACTGTAATGAACTCGACCAGCAATTATAAAGTAAACAAAAAGTACTATGTATAAGACAAAATCTATACAAGTGAATAAATTATGCTAAGATAAATTGTAAGAATAATTGTTAAAATTTGTTATATTTCTTTAAAGTTGTAAAGATCATTGCCTATTGCCACAATCATAACTGGATGCAGCGAAATGTGATGGTGGATTCTTTCATGACGCTGACGGTATTGCAAACTACCGCTGAGAAGAATCTTGGGATCAGTACCGCTAAAACAACATTTTGAAATTTATGGTACACAATGTCCGAAATATGCCTGGTGACAAAAATATGTCCATTAGCCAGATAAGAATTGTCTTCAAATTCTACTCTTTGATTCAGTACACTGAGGCAGAAATTTATTGTATGTTCTAATTTCAACAAGAAACAAATCAGCGATATTTGTGGGGGTGGGGGATTTGCCCCTACTCACTTCTTGACGGCAGATAAAGTTTAAAACGCTCCGTGTTTTGTATTAACAAATAAATAACTTCATAGATGTTGTTCCATACTGTGATAGTACTATTCGAATCGACAACCAACAAGATCCATTTTTTCAAAAGTTCCATATTTAAAATATTCGTCTAATAAGTCACCGTCAATGAAGGTACCGGTAGGCTGTGCCCTTGCCTACCATCACAAAAGATCGCAGCATATACCACTGTACGTACATAACATAACATTATGTAAAATGTCACACAATAGTTTCTCAAAACATACGCACATTAAAAGTTACATATATTTTGTTACAGCATTTACTAATTTCGAATTCAGTACTTAACCTCTTTGCAGGTACACAATAAGCATTTTTATCTTGTTTAGGCTTTATGAAACGGTGGATTATTCGCTCAGGAAAAAAAAACAGCGATTTTTGCAAATCTCATATTCTCACTGAAAATCAAAATTTAAAATTAGTGTTGCTACGTTTTGTGTGAGAAGCAGTACTCACCAGTGACATCTGTAGCTGTGAGTCCGAGTGTGAGGAGCAGACAGAGCAGTGGGTACGTGGTGAGCACGTGAGAAGCGAACCGAGCCATGGGGAGTGCGAGGACTGCCGTGCCTTCCCGAACCGCATCACGACTATCCAACTGTGCGTCTAGCTACCACAGCGACGCCAGCTGCATGACGCCGGCGCGCTGCAAGCACAAGCACATTGTCAGTGGCAAGTACTACATCCACAATTCGACCATAAGTCGGAATCAACCGACAACAAAAGGCGTAGGACACATGCATTTTTTACCATAAGAAGATACGCCCTTCGCCCCGGATAATGTTTCTTTCGTTATCATCATCGGAATATTGTGCATTAAAACAATTAAGAAGTGAAAAATAATTAAATTATAACTATGTCAAAATTAAATAAAGTACCAAAAGCTCAGTCGGTATAGCGACTGACTACGGGCTGGACGGTCCGGGATCGAATCCCGGTGGGGACGAGATTTTCCGCCCGTCTAGGCCGGCCCTGGGGCCCACCCAGCCTCCTGTAAAATGGGTAACTGGCCATTCCCGGGGGTAAAGTGCGGCCGGGGCGTGCTGCTGACCACTCACCCCCTTCTAGTAACGCGGTCATGGAAGAGTAGAGCTATACCTCTACCCACCCTCTGGGCCACACCGGACCCATAAGAGGATCACTTTACTTCACTTTACTTACCAACAAATATAATATAATACACAGATTTTACAATTCATGCACTACCACACGGACGTTTTTCGACGTTTTACGAGTCACTCTTAGGAAGTGTGTATGAATATTCGTATGAAAATAGTTACAAATAGATAAAATTAGTTAAAATTGTGCTAAAAACTTTTTAAGTTAAAATTGTATTTTAATACAATTTTAACTTATTTCATTTATTTATAATCTATGTGTTTATACAAACATTGATATACCCTCCCGAAGGATGATCCACAAAGTGTCGAAACACGTCGGAGTTCTACTGACTTAATTGTAAAAACTTTAAATTATAATATAGTGCATTTGTTAGTACTTTCTTGAATTGTAACAAATAGGCACGAATATGAATACCATAAAATATTTCCTAGTCACTAAGAAAGACAACTGAGTGTTGATATAAACTGGAACAAATTTTTCTACCGCAATATTTTCTCACTCAGCTTTGACCGCCACGCATATATTATACACTATCAACAGCACAGAACAAATTTCGTATATTTGGTGTTAGTCTATTTGGTCCAAATTTGAAAACATGGAACGGACAAAAGCTCAAGTCGAGTTGTCATACAAAGACAACTGACGAAACTCCACGACACACGACCGCCTTTCTGTAGATGACAAGTGACTATAATCAGTCATAGAAGTTCTGCACACAAGGATATTTATCTGTGAATCTGGGAGAAGACATATACTGCGTATTGGCACAGCATAAAGTCCTTTAATTCTTGGTAATCTGATAGTCGCTCAGTTGTTCAAAAACTTCTCTTATTACCAGGTAAATACTCCAGTATACCCTTCAGTGTTTCCAAAAGTCCGCGACTGGAACCTGAAATCCACCAGATCAATGTCAAACTCGCCCAGTCAGTGTCTGTAAGGCATAACATCCTTTCAGTAATGTCTAGATCCCCATTTGGTCTCTTTCATTTAGATTTCCTGAAGAAAATCTCGCAAGCTTTTTCATATACCATATTTCCACGAGTATAAGACGCTATAGATTTCAAGGATACACCCTAACGAGGACAGTCTTCTTTTCCCATCACCCCTATTAAATGTGAGTTATTAATATGTTTGTTTGTGGCAAAATTGGTGGTTGAAACTCTAGAAAATTTCATGTTTGGAAAATATCTGCCCGGACTTATGTTATATATCAAGAAGAGGACAAGTACGAGAAAGAGAGGACGATCTGCAACCTTGTCCATGTGCTGCTGTGTATGTAACGACTTCTCGTTTTAATTCCGCCTCATAACGCAGCCGTTTCGAAGTCAACGCAAGCAGACAATTACCTGCGGCCTTTCGGGATTCAAATTTCGTACAAAAATTAAGGTATGCCTATGCTCACTGGTGGGCCTCGAGCGCGTAGTCGATATAGCGACTTGCTACGGGCTGGAAGGTTCGGGGATCGAATCCCGGTGGAGGCAACATTTTCCGCACTAGTTCAGACCGACACTGGGGTCCCCATCCAGCCTCCAATACAAAGGGAACCGGGTCTTTCCCAGGGTAAAGCGGCCGGGGCGTGGAGTTGATTACCCACCCCCACCTAGCACAATGGTTCAAGAAAGATTAGAGCTCTACATCTATTCCCTCTCTGGGCATTCATGGCCTGTTCTAGGGTGAACTTTACCTATTACCTTTACCTAGGCTCACTGAGCGAGTAGAGGTCACACCGTAATACTCAACAGTAATAACTCCCACTCCCTTTCCCAAGTGTCGACTGTAATAAGCGAAAACATGCGTACGTGTAACAACGGAAGCTCTTGGTCGCAGAATATTAAAACGCCTCCGCCGATCCCGGTGTGGGCCTGCAGCCGCTAGCTTGTTGGGATTACGGGTTCGAATCACGCGGGGTAAATGAATGTCTATCTCGTGTGAATGCTGTGTGTGCTGTCAGGTACAGATCTCTCTGACGGACCGATCGCTCGTCCAGAGGAGTCCTACCGAATGTGGAATGTCTGAGGGCGATCTCGAAATCTCAACGATGAGGAGACCTAGTCCCACTAAGGCTGTCAAGCCATGAAAAAAATATATATTCAGTCTCCAAGACACCCTCGCCCATGAGGTACTTTATACACGGCTACAAGGATGAGAAATTTTAGAAATGGAAATAGGTAAAGGTAAAGTGTTCCCGTTACAGGCCCGGTGTGGCTCAGATGGCGGGTAGAGGTATAGCTCTACTCTTCCATGACCACACACTAGAAGGGGGTGAGTGGTCAGCAGCACGCCCCGGCCGCACGTTGACCCCGGGAAAGTGCCGGTACACATTTTACAGGAGACTGGGTGGGCCCCAGGGCCGGTGGACGGGCGGAAAATCTCGTCCCCACCGGGATTCGATTCCGTACCGTCCAGCCCGTAGTCAGTCGTTACTGACTGAGCTACCCGGGCCACAGAAATGGAAATAAGTATAAATAATTTACGAAACTTCTATGTTGTTAATTTTGTATTTAATTACCTTGATAGGCCAGACCCTCTGTTTGATATTTCTTGGGATTTCCAATTGAAAGTTCGTTGAGATATGACTGGTGCTGGCCACTTTCCACAAATGTTGCATTCATAACCTTATCTAGGGTCGCAGTTGTAAAGGTAATTCGTAAAGATTGTCAAAAATGTGCGCTGAACAAGAAAATGCATCAGCAACACATTATTTTCTATCATTAAAACAAATTTACATTCGTAATATATCATTATAAAATGATGTATCAGTCAAACACAACAAAACTTTATTATGTTTATTATTGTACTAGGACAAGATGTTTCGATTCTTATAGAATCATCTTCAGGCCCTTCTAAGAAAATAGATCCTTACTTAAAATGTTTTAAAATGCTCTGTGGGATTTAATAAACAATGCCTTGTTAATGCCTTGTTAAGAATGTGATCCCTAAATACGCCGGGATCCTACAGCGCATTTTTAAACATTTTAAGTAACGATCTATTTTCTTAGAAGGGCCTGAAGATGATTCTATAAGAATCGAAACATCTTGTCCTAGTACAATAATAAACATAATAAAGTTTTGTTGTGTTTGACTGGCACATCATTGTATATTTATATATGTGTTAAACACTTCGGGATGGCAACACATTAAATTACATTGGTAAGTTAAGAGGCTGGAATTGGAGTTTTGAGATTTCAAACCAAATTGACGCCTACAATATAACAATCATACTGGTCCAGAGAGTCACTGATAATTTAAACATACTTCACTGAAGGGAAAGTTTAAATTTTCATGCCATGCAACAGAACAAAATCTCTCGTTTGTTTCCTGCTTCTATTCCCCGCATTTTACGACCACAGTGCCTTGTAAGTTAGCTTATGAAACATCCATCTCCGTAAGGTTCATCGTGCAGCTGTCTGTAAAATGTCGACCGGTTCATTCTGTGTGTGGAAGAATAACTTTTTGGAAACTACACTAAACTTTTGCTAATCGGAAACTCATCCACGTTTTTAATGTGCACGGTGAAGAGGCGATTACCAGTGCGTCTGATGATTGCAGATGATCGGTACGATTAATGTTTATGTTTGCCAGTTTGCCACAGGAAAATGCCATGCCTGTTACTTAAATGCCGCTGTGACTCGACTTCGAAAAGAAGTAATTTTCAAAGGTCATATTCCAATAACCACCACTATCTTGCAAGAATTTGAATACACAAAAGTCATGCAAATGAAACCCGAAATATATATATATATATAAATTTCCAGAAAGGTGTAGTGATATCTTTCGGAATCAGATTAAGCCAGCAATTAGAATAGAATTGCATGGTTTGTTGAATTTCATGTTTTGCTAACCGTGCATCCTGGTACATCTTTCTGGGTAAACGACCAACTTGATTCACAATTACGTTATATAAGATTTTTAATATTATAATCCTCTACATGTTTCGATCACCACTGTGCTCATCATCAGGAGGTCGAATTGTATTAATATAGCATCTGGTATAGTACTCTACTCTGCTATAGTACTAGTACTATACCAGATGCTATATTAATACAATTCGACCTCCTGATGATGAGCACAGTGTTGTTCGAAACGTGTAGAGAATTGTAATAATAAACGTTTTATATAACATAATTGTGCTCAAGTTGGTCATTTACCCAGAAAGTTGCGTGGTTTGTTGTCTTCTGGCGTGTTTGCAGCATGACGACACCCGACATCATACAGCCCCGTCACACCGTGAAACAGATTCAGCATTGTGTTACTCCATCCGCCATATTCAGCATTGTGTTACTCCATCCGCCATATTCAGCATTGTGTTACTCCATCCGCCATATTCAGCATTGTGTTACTCCATCCGTCATATTCACCAGATTTGGCACTCGACGATTTTCACTTCTTCTGGCCAGTAAAAGAAGCCCTACGTAGACGTCACTTCAGATACGATGAGGAGATAAAGGAGGCCGGTGCATGACTGGTTGGCAAAACAACCAAAAGACTTCTTCTCCCGCCAATTTGTGTCTTAGTGTAACGCTGGAGGACGCGGTGAGGACTATGTTGCAGATCAATGTGGCTGAACTGTATCTATTCTCGCAATAAATTGTTTTATATATTCTTCCGGTTTTCATTTGATTGACCCTCTAGTTTTGTCTTCACGCTTTCTGTGCATGAAATTCATAATATGGACATTTTTGGTCTCCATTTTTATTTATGATTCAGATGAAATTATTTCTCTTATACTTATTTTATGATAACTTATTCTACCAGAAATTATTTCTCTCGGCGTAGCCTGTTTCTAGCTAGGTCGGTAGGTTTGGCTCAATGGGATACAGGTGTGCGTTTATTGAATCGGAATTTTATTTTCATTAGTAATAGACAACATAGGTTTGCTGTTGAATTGTTTAGAAGAGCTGTGTGTGACGTATTTTAAATAATTCTAAGTATAAATTCAAAACATGGCTTCGGTTGTAATCTTCAAGTTATCCCTGCACCTGTTTATCTCAGCAATAATAAAATTTGTAAATTACGTGCGTACAAACTTGTAAGCATTTATCACTAGCGAATCAGTTGTTAACTACATCTTTCGAACAGTGAATGACAAGTGTATCTCCTACGAACAAACAAAGACACGTGTTTTTTTCTGACAGTTAAAAACAACTGCATATCCTATGAAAAAGTAAAAAACAAGCGTTCATAAGGCTTCGTGAAGAAAAATCTACGATAATTGTCTACAAATGTAAGTAAATCTGATGGTTGTTTCCGAAATTGGGAACAGCCTATTTTAAGTAAATTTTGGGTGTTATGAATGGATTCGACCCCTGGAATTGGCTACACTCTCGAGCTCTGTGCTCCAGGTTCTTTTGCGTAGCCAGGCCCATTTGCTGCATTGAAAAACCGGATAATTTCGAGGTTGGTGATTATTTTGAAAATATCTGTAAAAGAATTATGAGGCACTCAAACTTTTACATTAAGGTTATTACTGAAAACTATCACGCCGTTCGTTCTCAGAGCCTTTAAACTGTTCACTGTTTACTTCAAAATTGTGGTACTTGTCAAAATGGTATCACGCTACGAACCCAATTATTTGACTGATCTTTTGTCAGGAATTGGTCATGTGGTATATGGGAGTCAGACGCTCATATGCCACGCACACACAAATCATAAGTTTTCTTCTTCTACTCGATTCACAAGCCTGGAATCGAACTAGGTCCATCGACGTATTTTCAGTTACAGTACATTAAATATTGCAAGGAAATATTGTTTACTTCAGTCAGTTTCATATAATAGTTACTTCGCAAATTTTTTCGTTTTTATTCAGTCTATTCTCTCTTGCAGTTTTATTGTACAGAAATCAAACTGGTAAATAATGCAAAAACTTAAAAAGCTGTACAACACTTTTACACGCTTCGTATAGCGAATATTAATTAAGTTACAACTTAAAAAATAAAAATTTATTTTGGTCCCCTTCTCCAAAGCAGTGACACACGCACACACACACACACACACACACACATATATATATATATATATATATATATATATATATATATATGTATATTATGTTTGTAACTGCAAGCAACAAACATCAGTGGAAAATGAGAAATTGAGTAAACAAACCCTCCAGCATACATGGCCTCGGATTCCCCTGGGATATGACGCCTCAGAGTCTGTACAGATTTACACACTTAGGGAAAAGCTCGGTACTTTCAACCTCGGGGCAGAAAAAAAACTACGCGTGTGTTTCGTTTTTGCACACAAGTACCTGTTCTAACCCGAGTATGGAGGCAGCCAGATCCACTAAACGTCGGCAAATTTCTACCAGAATACACGGCGTCACTCACCAGAACACTGCAGTCTGTATAGCAATCGCCTTATGAACATCAAACCTCATGCTGATGTACAAAACCTCTGGTACAGCTCTTGTATCCCTAATTTCAAAATCAAAAACAGCGCACATCCTTAACAGACACGCTAATATTAGAACAAAAAACGTCAAGCATTAATAGATTATTTTCCTGTAACGGTAACCATAAGTCGATGTCAGTCCACTTGACGGAACTGTAGGAAAAAGCCAAACAAATATGACGTCTACGAAAGACGGTGTCCAGTAAGGGCGCAGTGCGCATGCGCATCCTGAACGGCGCTTCCTGGTAATACGCACTTCGCGTCAGCTTGTGACGTGCCACCACCACATACCGACCCGTTAACCTTCCTCCTCGGCCGTTTCAAACTTTCGGCTGAGTCGCTGGCGACTGGTCTCCAGGCATTCGGCGACTACAAGAAACTAGCTGACGTGTATTCAGAGCCTTACCATCACTGCAAATAAACGCTCAGTGCAGTGGACTGCACTACGGTCGCCTTTCCCTGCTTGTCGATCAAAAGACGGTGGTCTGAACGGGTGACCACATAGCCACACAGCTGAGTGAGCATTCAGACTGCTGGCAGCCTCCCTGGCCACTCGCGCAAAATACTTGACATGGAGAATTTTATTTATTTGATCTGTTCTTGTGTTGCAGATACTCCCTCCTACCCTTGTCTTCTGTTTGTGCAGAATACATAATAATCTCCCAAAGTTATTCAAAACAGTCCATATGCACTACAAAATAATTTTAACATTTCACTTCATATCATACACCAAAAAATGGTCCAAAATAGCCCCTGTTTCGTCTGTCACAATTTATAGGGCATGCCCACATGTTTCTTCTTCTTGCGGTCCGGTTTTCTCTTAGTGCCTTAGGGCCCATACAGCAATAATGTCTTCCAGGTCCAGCATGGAATTGGTCGTTCACCTTCAGACATGGTAGGCTCCTGACGTTATGGTCACTGGTTTCTCATAGTCGCCTAGCTTCAGGGGGACCAGTCTTCGGTCGCCAGGAAACCAGCCGCCGGCAAATCAGTCTCGCATGTGAAAGAGGCCTTAAAGTGTAACTGGAGTTACGTTGAAAGATTCGGTTCGAACCGCACAGTACATGCTATCCATGCAGGTTACAAAATCCAATTATCGTTGTTCGTTGTGAGATCCGTACCTAATATATAAATGTGTTCGCTGGACAGGCACTAGAACTTTGGTTAATAAAACTGGTGGTAATATAATCACTAGCATTCAAAGGGTTAAACGAGTAACGTAAAGGTAAAGGTAAAGCAGTCCCGTCATAGGTCTGGTGTGGCCCAGAGGGTTCCAGGAAGTTAAGGTTCCGGATTTCATGACAACGGCACAGGATGGTGGTAAGGTTGTCAGCCTTACGTACCGGCCGCCTTTACCCCCAGAAAATGCTCCTGGTACTCACTTCTGTTAGAGGCTGAGTCGACCCCAGACCCATAGTGCAATCGGAAGGATTTTATGTCAATGAAAAAATCCAATGACACCAGCTGGGATCGAACCAGCGACCTTGCGATTTGTTGCACAGCACCTTAACCACTGTGCCACCGCGGTGTTAAAACAGTAAGATGATTCAAAATTCTGACTTATACTTAGGAGATGCCTGGTTCGAATTCGAGCCGTAACTGAATTTTCTCGTGGTTATTCTTAGTCTCTCCAGGCAATACCGGAAAGCTGGGATAGTAAGAAACCTCGATTAGGCCACGAATGCTTCCTTCCTTATCCTGACCAATTCAGTGATCACCGATTATCCCGCAGTTAGACGCCTTGTATCCTGCAATAGAGCCGTCAAATCGATGGGCTGTGCATGTCGCTCCGATACATATGATTGATACACGCTGCATTAAACTTCCAGCACGCCAGCTATTGCACAAGGCCACGCAGTTCTGCTTAACTGTACACTAGTTTTCTACCATCGCTACATGTCCATAATTTTGTATCATTAGCTGCAGCTACCATATCACCTGCCTAATTACTATGGTCAGAGGCAGTGAAACAGCTGGATGCTTGCTGAAAACCAAATAAAACGGAACTGAACAGTGAATTGGAAATACTGAGAAAAATACAGATTAATTTATGCTAAAATACTTTCACGTTGTTACATTACTCTGTCATTTAATTTTATGTTTTGCTGACCGTGCATCCTGGTATAACTCCGAAAAAATGACCAACCTGATGCACAATTACTTTGTATAAAACGTTTATTATTGTAATCCTCTACATGTTTCGAGCAACACTGTGCTCATCATCAGGAGAGGTCGAATTGTATTAATACAGCGTCTGGTATAGTACTCTCAGTGAGTGACCGTCCGGTGTGCAGGTTGAGAAGGAATTGGTTCCTTCTCAACCTGCACACCGGACGGTCACTTACAGAGAGTACTATACTATATGCTGTATTAATACAATTCGACCTCCTGATGATGAGCACAGTGTTGCTCGAAACATGTAGAGGATTACAATAATAAACTTTTATAAAAAGTAATTGTGCATCAAGCTGGTCATTTTCCCACAATTATTGTGTCATATTCTTTGTTAAACATTTAAAAAGTACGAAATACAATTCTATGAATTTTCACAATAAAAAATTAAAATGATAAACCATCCCATAACAGGCCTAGACAGGCTCTTAGGGCTCCGGGAATTTCTAGACATTCCGTACATGAAGGCGGTAAGGTTGTCAGCCCTACGAACCGGCCGCCTTTACCAAACAGGATATATCCCTGTAACTTATTTCTGTTAATAAGGCAGAAAGAATTTAGTCAATGAAGTATCCCAATGACCACATCGTTAATCGAACTCACGACCTTCCGGCTTGTAGCGCATTGCCTCAACCGACTACGCCACGGTGTAACCCCACGATAAATAACAGTGATACATAATAGCTTCCAGACTGGTAAATCATAACATTTCAGATCATTCCTTGATGAGGATGACAAGAATGATTTCCGAAACCTTGGACTTCTGCACCAGTCCCAGAATTTTTCTTGAATGTTAAGATTTAAACCTTATAGAAAGAAAATACAAAATGACTATATCAAGTACAAAAACAAAATCAATGGCAATGTGGGGAAACCACATACAGAGGGTAAAAATTGTGATAAACGATAATATTATTGGACAGGTAACGGATTTTAAATATTTGGGGTACCGTATATCAGAGTATAAATGTGATTTAGAAGAAGAATTGCAAACATACAACAAAATAAACGGAGCTATAGGGAGACATTTTGGAAAACAAATGAACAAAGAAACAAAGTTAAGAACTCTCAACATTACATCTAAAGAAGCAGTGAAATTTGGAAGTGAAGCTTGGGTACTGTAGAAAAGAGAGGAACAACGTTTAGAAGCAGCACAGATGAAATTTTTGAGACACTTACTTGGAATAACAAAACTAGATAGAGAAAAGAATCAAT
>Ga0123352_10008654_pt1 | contig 15841 bp, 17 predicted proteins | sample TergutLab28metaG_FD_89700 | JGI IMG/M metagenome (GOLD analysis project Ga0123352, IMG submission 89700) | Labiotermes labralis P1 segment gut microbial communities from Petit-Saut dam, French Guiana - Lab288 P1 | ecosystem: Host-associated > Arthropoda: Insects > Digestive system > Gut ... | reverse complement strand
TTTTATGTAAAAATAAGACCTTTAATACAAGGAAAAAAAAAAAAAATGTTTTGGTAAAGTGGGGGGAGGAGGAGAACCTATTTCCGTGGAAAAAAGGGGGGGGGGGGGGGGGGGCAGAGGCGGAGGTCAAAGGGAAAGACTCTGCACTACCTTCGAAGTAAGCTGAAACAGGTTGACCCATGTCAGTTTGCTACAGCTGGCCATGAAGAAAATGTGTTTTGCCATTAGTTCCCATAATGTCTCAATCTGAATGGTGGATAATCCTAAAGTTCTTGTGGAAACTAGGGAAACCAGAAAAGCCTCAACACAGTGCATGTTAAGAAATATGCTGTATATGAGTAGTAAAACTGACTTAAAACAATCAAGAGTCATTATAGGATAAAGAGTGCAATGGTAGAGCAATGATTTCAAGGAATGAAGAAAATGTGTATCATTTTTCCACAGCCAAGACATCAGATCGGTGTGTACGACTGAACAAATATGAAATGAAACTACACATATTGGTTCAGAACATTCTAACAGAAGATGTGTTAATGATATATATATATATATATATATATATATATATATATATGTCCAAATCTGTGCCCTGCATTACAACAGTGGACGAGATGGAGTTTAGGAGGGTGACTCCTGAACAATCAACAAACAAACAGGATGTCCTATCAAAGATATTAATGGGGACGAATTTTGCGTCTTCGTCCATGATAATGAGACAAAACTTCAGTTCTCTGAATTGCACACCAACACATGACTCCAAAAGAAAAAGTTGTAGGTCACAAAATCTCAGCAGAACATCTAGATGAGCACTTTGACAACTTCGTGTTTGATTCTGTTCCTACAGGACAAACAGTAAATTCTGCCATTTAGTGACAGAATGAGAGACAACACAAGACTGAACATAAAACTTAATAAAAAATGAAAACATGCATTTGCAATTAAAGTAATCATCCCTCTAATGGTAAGCAGACATACAGATGCAGCCATGATTTACTCCTGCAAACAATCAGAAGAATTAGTCAACTGCCAGTCTCCAACATAAAATTCATCTACTCATATGATAATAAACAAAAGGAAAAACCTCAACTTAGACATTAACATGACAGGCGACATACATACAAACTTAACTTTGAGGCACATTCACATGATCATTTTTGCCATGGTAAAGCAAAAAGTATTACTATTATTATGTCTGTATTCTTGCCTTAGTTATCTGGCATGCAAGTAAATGTGCTGTATTATATTGTCATCTGTGTCCTGTCCGTCTCTACTATATTGTTCACATTGTCTCATAAAAAACACAACTTCCACTCCCCACCCCCCCCCCAAAAAAATTATTGAACATAAAATGTGTTTTGATCTTCTCCACATCTTTCATCTGATTTCTCACTCTCAGAAGAATTTACCAAGATATCATTATAAATGTTCATGTAGTGTTATTATTTTTTTTTTTTTTTTAGATTTTAATGAAACTTGAATGTTCTTGACAGATTTTCAAGAAATCCTCAAGTATCAAATTTCACAAAAATAAATCCAGTGGGAGTAGCCTTGCCCCATGCAGACGGATGGATGGACAGACAGACACGCCATAGCTAACAGTCACTTTTTGCAATTTTGCAAACACACCTAAAAAATGCTATGCATTAAGCCATCAGAAATATTAATGAATCTGTCATTCAATCAAATTTTAATAACTTTTAACAATTTTAATAACATTTGAAGTAACTGAATGATAAACAATTTATAACACCAAGATCTCAATTACTAACCAATGTAAAAGTGTACATTATTTTGCAGTTTCGTCTATGTATGAATGTCACTCAGGCCTGAGAGTGGCTTAATGACAAACCAAACATCAAGCCTCATGTATTTAAAAAAAATTAACTTGTTCACCACATATCAGTTGTGTTGACAGTCTCTCATAACCTAATATATATACATAACACAATGGGATGTCCAACAGTACAAAGAAACAAACGGCTCTTGCATCATGAAAATGCACCCTGTTTCACCTCCCTTGCAGTGCATCACTCTTTGGTGAAGAACGGAATTCCAACACTTATCCAGCCACCGTATTCTCCAGCTCTTGCGCTCTGTGTGACTTCTGGCCCATTATGGGACTCAAAAACTGGGCTGAAAAGTCCACTGTTTTGCTTCATTAGAAGAAATTCAACAGCAGGGCTCACAGTCATCACAAAACAGAACTTCCAGATATGCTTCAAGCAATGGCAGTATTGTGAGAAAACGTATGTGCAGTAGGGCAGTACTTTGAGGGTAACTGGGTTAGGTTTAACACATATCCTGTTTTCTACAATAAATGCAAAGTTCATGGACCTCAGTGACCCTCCAATGTATTGTTTCCAACACTATTGGCAACTTTCTCTAATAGTGAAACATACAACCATTCCACAAAATGAAACAATGTGCTACTTCATAACACAAATTTCTCCTGTCTGATGTTTTGTGTTTCATTTGCCTACGTAACAAGTGGTTACATTCCCCAACTTTTACAAAGTATGTTACAACATTTTATCACAGCTTGTTTTGAAGTATGTATCAATGCTCTGAAATAGTCACTTCACTTCCAGAACAAATGGTAAATACAAAACAATAAATACACATACACATACACATACATTCTTTAGAATTACAACTTAGTTAAGGTTCTCTTGTGCAGTCTGGTACAGAGGAACCAACATTTTGGAGGAATTTGCTGCCAAAGAAAGCAGAATCTTTGTCTCAACTACTGGTTGGTACCTACATACCAGACTTCATGGCATCAACTTCCAGAAGACTGTAACCAAAATATTCACCACCACAAGCATTATAAATTCCATACAACTTGCCTAAGTCATTCAGAATGGGCTTTTAAACTACACAGATGCTACATTAATTATACATTTAAATTCACTCTTTCAAATAAACCTTCAACTGGGATCTATATAGAATAAACATCTAAATTTCAAACAATTTACAGGTTAAAACATATAAAAATATGGGAATATTTTAAGGATTGACAATTATCAATACCCTACTCACATTAGTTTCACTTACACAAATAATTTTTCTTTTGTTTCATACTTCTAATTTTTGTACTTCAAAAGTTAAGTCTGTCATACGTTCTGACAGTGTTCTTTTTTTTCACAAAATGGAGTTTGCCCACATGGATCTACAGCTGGCTTCACAAAGCAGTAGTACTCCCAACAGCTGCTATGCTCAGTAGATCCCTAATTGATTCATTAACCCATTTAAGCACAATGGTAAATACAAGCACCATCTGCTTTAACATTACAAAAACCCAGCATTTTTTCATTCGTGTTTATTACGATTCTCTGAATAAACAGCATTTGTTTCCCCAGCCACAGTTGACAGGTCTGTTTAGTTAAGATACATTGTGTTTAATGTATGGTAGGAAATAAATTTTTAAATAATATTTAGATAACACTCAGGCTTCAAAACGCTAAACTTACATACGATCTGATGCACAATACACATATCAAGGAACTACTAACAAATCAAATACTGTTCTGACTGGAAAATGCAACCAGAAACTGTCAATTGTGAATTTTTGCTACTCATATTTAGTATGAGTATTATCATTTACAAGATGTGAAGACATGTAAAAAAAATCCCTACAACTCATTTTATACACATAGGTATCAAGAAAATTTATTCCGTTTCAAGAAATGCTGCATAATGCCTTTTATCTTCCACAAACTGCCATTTATTTTATCTTTTCCTGTTCAAATAATATGTTCTCCACAAACCTTTCGCTGAAATTTGAATACCAAAGTGTCGGATACAGGTTAACACCAGTGTGAGGTGAGACAGAAGTTATCATCTGCTAGACACATCCACAAGAACGTACTCTTCCTTTCTTCAAGTAGGAGTCTACAGACAATGACATCTGCTTCATGTTAATGAAGAAAGTTTTTAGGATGAGACTTCATATATATATATATATATGTGTGTGTGTGTGTGTAATGAACCTTCAGGTTCCATAAAATGCAGAGGATTTGACTAACTGAAAACCGGTTAGCTTCTCAAGGAGGACTCTGCTCCATGGAGTAAGTGCATATACATACATACATACATACATACACACACATATATATATATATATATTGCACCTAATGTGTGCCCACTTTTGGAAGTCAACTATCATACTGCTTCCCTCCTACTTATCTTCAAGTTAAGCACTCTTTATATGTGCTGGCAGCAGCAGTGCTTTATGGGGACAATGCTGATATCTAATTATCACATATCTGCAACACAGAAATCTTTAACTAAACCAACATTTTATATGGGTATATTCTGACAATTTGAAAAATATGCAACATTCATGCCTCTCTTGCAACTTCTAAGAGGGAAATTATACTAAAAAATGCTTTAGAGTGAACTAATCATATAATGCAATAACTCAAGAAACTTCTAAAGAAAGCTTTTAGGAACATACGTGAACAAAAATAACAGACACTTCACATGACGAAGACCCACATGTGTTTCAGCATGCATCCTGAAAGTAACTTGCTAAAGATTTAATGCAGCAAAGTTTTTCAAATGCTGTACAGCATAATGAACCTATTTCTGTAAATCTTAAGGTATTTCATATAAAGAAGGGGCTGTGAACAGACCAGACATGTTATGCTATACATACATTTACTAACATCCTTACAGAAATGGCACAAAGTAACAGAGGGAGGTTGAGATGGTTGCACTACCACTGACCGTCTGGTCACAGGGATACTATACAGTGAAAGCACCACTGCCCACTGATGTCAACATTTAAAGATGCCATACACAACGCTTACATTACTAATTAAAATACATATCACGTCTGCCCTTCACCGGACATTCAACAGAAACACATATAACACAGAATATATAGCAGCATCTCAGCATATAAAGCTTATGGCCTTCTGGGACATAACACTGGCAATTTGGAAGATACGTACCAACATCTGAAAAGAATATACTGACTCTGAGGCATTCGAAGTAAGAGGCAGCAAGGTTCTCCAAAAATATGTACCATCAGTACAGTGTACTTTAAAAACTTTGAACATAAACTTTTAAATTTGTGTGCAGTTACATGAATTAATTTTTGTTTACATTAAAGTAATTCAGTCAATTTAAGCTGACAATCTGACAAGACCAATCAAGCCATCCTGAAACACATGAACACGAAACATTATGGTCACTTCAGCTAAAGACACAAGACATCCAACGTACCCACCTAGTGTATATAAAACTGATTTTACTTTTACGAACAACAAAAGGTTGAAACAACAAATAACATGGTTCCTGGAGAATGTCAATCATTCACTTACATCAGTCACCTTACAATTCAGTCAACCAGTAACACACAAAAACATAACTACACACTCTTCACAACCTAATACAATCACCATATTTGCTGTGGTTTGTTAGAGTACAACCAACAGATTCAGACCATTTGGTTCATCATCAGAGGCTTCCTAGGGGACACCAATGAGAGAGGCCAGTGCAGCCAGATCCATGAATATAACACCAGGCATGGCTGCTGCAAGCTGATAAAATAGCACCAGTAAGTGTTATTCAATAAAGATAAAAGATTAATACCTACATAACTTGCAACACCAACTAACAATGATACACATCACAGCACAACACAAAGCACTTCCCTGTCCCCCTCCCAAAATAAGACAGAGAGTGAGATACAAAAGAAACAGGAGAACAAAACAACACAAAACAACAACAACAACAACAAACAACAACAATAGAGACATAAAGATAGATAGGGGGTGGGAGGTGAGAGAAAATGGAAGCCACATGCAAGACATCAACAGAAAGGCTGTAGGAATATACAAAACATACATATGACAACAGGAACAAACATCTGCAAAGTGCAGCACAAAGAAGGCCCACATTACATCACATCACATGATCAAAATGAGATATGTTTACATACACATAAGATGACTAAAATAATGAAACACAGGCAAAGGCACAGGACAAACAGTTAGTCACAAATAAAAGCCAAATAAATAAACAAACAGATAATTCCAACAATAAAGACCAACAATTCAACACACTCATCACAAAGAAACAAGGAATACTATAAAAGACTGGATATATCAAAATAACTCCCTAGTATCATGTACAGCTGCACCATTATTATAACCATTCTGGCATAAAGGATATCTTGGTACATAACATAACTTGTTCCCTTTATGGTCAATTATCTTATGCCCATGCCATAACAAATGCTGTAAAAGAGCCTCAACAGAAAAGTAATAAAATCCCCTGATGATAAAACAAACAATGTGACACATGTCAGGCACAGCGTGAAAAAAACCATGAAAAATACAGTGGTTGTACCAGACGGTAAACAGTGCCAGTTTACTCAACAGTACAATAGTACCTCTGTGAATATAAAAGTTACAATGGAACATACAGCACTCTCTTACACTTTGGCACTAAACCTTCAATTTCTAACTCCTTTTGAACATGTCAAGATACAAAAAAGGGTACTTTGCAGACCATTTGTCCTCTCAACACAGTTGTGGCCTTATGCTGGAAGTAACACGCTAAGAAAATTATTATCAGAAAACTAACAGACTACTTACAAAGTTAATAAATGCTACAGTGCTCTCATGATTACTGTATTCCTGGACTCATGTCTAGTTAACAACACACAGCATTTTCGAAACTGGACCTGCTGCCATCTGCAGGTGAAACAGCGTAGAAGCAGCTCCTCAGCTGGGTCCGTGACAAACAACCGAAGTCAATCGCTGGGACCTCAGAGTAGATATGTCCACACCTTCACACCTGAGGATTATATCAGAAAAAGTTTCTGAAACATATTCTGCTCAGGACAATAGGTGACAGACAAAGTAATCCTAAGTATGAAGACACTGCAAACTTTTAAAACAAACAAGATAGGCAATGTACATGTAACACTTGGGTACATTTACGTAACCACACCTGCCACTGAAAAGCAGCAAGTATTAAATATTATGAGTGTGAATGTGTCTGTATTCTTGTCTTGATTACCCAGCGTGCAAATCAAATCTTTTCTGTGCGGTATTACATTGTCACCTGTGGCCTGCCTGACTCAGCCATATTTTTTCATAAATGTCACGATTACCAGAAAAAGTTACTGAATATAAAATGTGTTTTATCTACAAATTTTGTCAGAAACATTTCTCATTCTAAGAAGAATTCAGCAAGATATTATCATATATTTACATATGTCTTCATGTACAGTGCACATTACTCGTCAGATTTTAATAATACTTGTGATTTTCTTGATAGATTTTCGAAAAATCCTCAAATATCAAATTGCGTGAAGCTCTGTCCAGTAGGTGGCAGATTGTTCCATGCAGGTGCAAGGGCAGACAGACAGACAAGATGAAGCTAATGGTCATTTTTTGCAATTTTGTGAACGACCTAAAAATTAACATTTCCATTTCTTCTTTCTGTCAGTAGCAGTCTATGGTCTGGTAGTTCACGGACAGTGGTGACAGTTAAGGGGGTGGCTTCCTAACTTTAAATGCATACTTCAAATTACTCAATTATTCCAGAACACACATTCCTAGACAGGTTCAATTTTATGCACTTTATAGACCAAGTTAATGTAACAATTAACCTTTTGAAGCCTACTAGTAACGTGATGCACCAACAGGTTTAGCATTCAAGAATTTTACAATCTGCCACACTGTATTTACGTGTTTTGTATTTATCTCAGAACAAAGAGCGACTTCTGTCTCATGTAACATAAACTGATTGGTTTTCATAACCGAGATGAAAAGAGTTCACTGCGCGGTATGAACTGGGTCTTTTAGAAGCTCTCTGAGCTTCATCTTTAAATGAGGCAATTAAAATTATTTGCGGATGGTTCTCCGCTCTTACAACATACAAAATTTCCTCTGTGGATAACTAATGGTACCATGCAGGTCCTAGCTAGGCAGAGGGCACACATTCAGGTTGGCTGATACCAGCTAATAAGATGAAGGTTACAGAGTTGTTGAAACTTGCTTCTGTGGTTTTCAGGATGCTAAACATACAGCATTCCCATGTGAAAGAGATTTGTATTAGTCTTCTGGGATGAGGCCTGGCCTGGTCCTTACATACCAGTGCTATGGATGAACCTGCTACCTCCACCTTAAGCCCTTGGCACTGAATGATGTACATTCTCGAATCTAATCTGCACCCAAATCTGATACGCACTAGTTTTTGCCAATTTCTTAAACGAAAAAAAAGTTAGTTCGCGGTTGCAATCCACACCTTTCCTTCAACCGCCTCCAGAAGTCACACAGCGGATGTTGGCTGCATGGAAAGCCATCCCGGAGAACATTATCATCAGATCTTTCAAGAAGTGTTGCATAAGCAATGCTATGGACAGATCCGAAGATGACATTCTATGGGAGGACAATTGTGAAGATAAGGATGAGAGTGACTGGGTGACGGGTAATGATTCAGTTATGAGTGATGACGGCGAGTCTGATGAATAATAAATTATAAATATTATATAATATTATAAATACTAAATAAAATAATAAATTACTGTACTGTACTGTTCTTACGGCATGTACAGAGGCTCTATCATTTTTCCAAAATCCAGCTCATGACCGCAAATCTAATCCGCATGCAATTCTAATCTGCATCTGATTTTTTAGCCCTCTGAAATTGTAAAAAGGGTGTGGATTAGATTCGAGAACATACAGTATATATATATATATATATATATAAAATGTTGTGTGATGTTCAAAATGCTGAATATCATATAAATATATCCACTCTAATGCAGCCCCCATTTAAACTCCAGTCTTTTGCACAGAACTTGAGACATTTAATTCCAGCACCAAAGGGTTAATAACAAAAGAAGTTATACCCTGAAAAGAGAGGCAGTTTGTTCCTCCAAAACATTGGTACCTATGTATCGGACTGCAAAATCCCAGAAAACTGCAATCTCAATATCATTTCCCCTCCAGACATAAGACACCTGTCACTTTGTATCTTGGCACACCTAACACACCACATCAAATGGGCACATAATACTAACCAGACACCATGACTGCCTTCATTTTCCGTTTTTTAGATCATCACTTAGTTTTGTGATGTCACATGTCCGGTGTTGTGCTCTGTACATAATTGGTGACTATGTATCAACTAAAACATCACTTACATCATTAATTTCATCATATTGGCTCCAATTCTATTTCATGCTGATAAGATTTTCGAAACTACTGGTTTCTAACAAGGCTACTCCGACAATTGTCAGATCAATCTCAAGTGTACAGCACATCGAAGTTAAACAGTTCACAAACAGGTAGGATAATGTAGTAATTCAATATTAATCTGTCACGAATCACAATAAATTAATATTATATATAACAAATGTGGGGCCTACTGACCTGAGCACAAGACAGTGTACTCTTGTCAGAGGGTTGGAGTTTGATCCTGTGTGGTTTTCTGTGGTTCACCTGAATGTAAGATGAAACTCTGGCAATATAAAGAATACCAGCATACCTTTGACCTAGTTGAAGGCCACGCTAAGCTGTGCATCCTCGCTGATGAGCACTACTATCATAATCACCCTATCACTCAAGGTAACAGAATGCAACTTATGTGAGCCCCAGTGTCAGAAATGGATTCTATGGCCATTCCTCCCACCACTATGCAGAGGCTAAAAGTTCACACCTGCAGGCATCATAAACCTAACACTCTTTCATCCTCAATAAACATGGAAGTCCAGGTAGTAAACATTACAACATAAACATTTTCAATTCTTAATATTAATAACACTACCTCACTTTTATCAGCTGAAATTCCATATGAACTCAGAAATAAGAAAAACAAACAACTGTATAATAATTTAATGTACCTTTTCACTGCAAATCCAGGATCCTAATATGACAACAGATGTTACGAGAGCTCAAAGCCTGTATTACTAGACACAGCATAACGTAACTTATCACGTAATGTACTCTTCTTCTGGTAATTGGGAAGTTTCAAAAGATTGAAGCATGTTGATGATGTTGGTAACCGATTCTGTGGGTCCTTCTTCCTGATTGTGAAAAATCCACGTATTACACTTCCTGAAATATAAGGCAACAAATTTCTGAAGTAATGAACTAACTCCACAGCGTGCAGTTCGTCTCAAGACTGTTCTACTGGTAAAGGCATTAAAGTCCATTACTGTATTCACAAATGCCCACAAGTAGATCCCATTCTAAGCTGAATGAATGCAGTCCACAACCTGACACCCTGTCTCTGTAATATCGTTTTAAAAATTGATGTCCCATTTATGGCCATGTCTCCCAAACTGTCTCTTAACATTTCCTGTTTAAAATTCTGTACACATTTTGCACCTCCCCTATATGTGATATGTGTATTGTGCAACTCACAGTCCATCACTTCATCAGTCTAAATCTGTTATAGAGTATAAAACATGAAGTTCATCATGATGTATTTTTTTCTTTTGCCTTTCATCTTGCTACTTTTTCCTTCTCAGATTTAAATATTTCCCCCACACCCTGTTCTCAAATAGCCTCTGTCTAAATCACATTTGCAATGGACTGTACAAACAGACACTATATGAACATAACTTTTTAGTTCTGTTTTTGCATCAGTCCTCATTAGAGTTGATGAAAATCAAGAAGGAACTAATTTTTTTCCACTTTCTGTTTTTCTGCCCAACCAAACACACTGAACTCACCAATAGTATCACCTGTATCTTCATCATCACCAACTTCGACACAACGAATTGAAAATGGTGGCTCCAAATGTGCGAAACCCAGCAGAGGTGGCTTGGAACAGCTTGTCACAAACTATAACAATTCCAAAACAGCAGCAGTGAATCTACTACATCTGAGGAAGCAGAACTTTAAAAAGTCAGCAAAATTTGGTAGTTGAATGACAGAGCAGCAGTCCATCCAATCACAACTAAAAATGTTCATTATATACGTACAGCTTGGTTACAACATGTTTCAGCTGGAATAGGTCATAATGCGGTAATACAGAATACCAAAAATACTTGGAAGGGTTAATGCAACTGTAAGTGTTTGAATCAAAATGAGACTTCATGTACAAAGAAGGTATGAATTTGAGAGGGCTAGAGAGTGATGTGCCAGTCTCAGTAGCCTCGCAGTCTAGGGTATAGGTCTGCAGCTGTTTGCTTGCTAGGATTTCAGCTTCGAATCCTGCCAGGGGCACAGATGTTTGTCTGTTGTGAGTGTTGTGTGTTGTCAGCTATAGGTTCCTGCGATGAGCTATCACTTATCGTTAGGAGGCCTATCGAATGTGATATGTCATTTCATTGTGTGGGATCTAGAAACCTCAAGAATGAGGAGGCAATGGCCCATGATGGGGCACAGCGCCACAGGAAAGAAAGAAATATACAGTGATGTAGTCTTAAAAGTTACTGCAAAATAAGTGGGAGTAACATCTAGGAAAATATTACATAACACATATATCTTAAGATCACATATTCATTGTGAATGAGATCTCATTTTGATTCAAACACTTACAGTTGCACTAACACTTCCAAGTATTTTTGGTATTTTGTATTATATGATGGTGAGCTATTCCAGCTGAAGCATGTTGCAACCACATCACAAGTACATAATAAATACTGTCATCATGACTGATGATCTTCTACTCTATCACTGTTTATTATCAAAATGGGATGAATAAATTTAAGACTGGTAAGTCAGGGGAGGTCCATGGACACCTGACACCAGTTCAGAAATTGTGATTCATGCACCAAAAACTGGAGAAAGTAAAAACTAAAGAAATGAATATTATACGATACTCATAAGTAAAACATTATCAACTGAACAAGAAGAAAGGCCCTTAGAAGACTTCATTTGTGAAGCACTGCTAGATGGAGATCAGATGTGTCCAGATAAGATAATTAGCTATTTTAAAGTTGTTAAATCCACACACTTTTAATCTCATTTATTTTCTTTTATTAAACCAACCAAATGTACACATAATAATAACATATAATAATAATAATAATAATAATAATAATAATAATAATATATTATTATTATTATTATTGTTATTATTATTATTATTATTATGCATATTATTTGTGCATTCGGTTGCTTTAATGAAAGAAAATAAGAAAACAAGCTTTCAAGATTTCAGGCTTTCTACCTAAACAAACACCAGGCATGTACAGGAAATGGAAACAATTTTATTTGGAAAACTTAAAACGCAGGGACAGTCATTTGATTGGTACGTGCATGCAATGGATGACACTAACATCACAGATACTGTGCAGTTGATTATATTTACTTGTGGCAGTGATACTGCCTTTCATGGTTATGACAGGCATGCTGGCCTGTGCAGTCTGATAGGTACAAAGGCTGGCAATGAACTTGTCCTGAAAGCAGAGGACTTGATTCTTTGGTATTGGGCTCAGAAAAACTGACAACAGATGGTGAGAGAAATATGTACAGCTCTAGGCATGGCATAGTAGCAAGAATCTATTTTAAATGTCACATACTGTTGTGATACAAATACACAAATGTAAGGACAGCATCTTCAGTCAAAACATTCTTCAAGTAATAAGTTGGAATTCACTAAGCTACAAGTTTCTTGTGATAATACACTTCTTCAATTGTCCTCACACAGTGACATGAGTCTTGCAAATCACCTTCACTTTTAAGGAGCCATCATCACTTAGCAGGATACAAAGGGAAAACTATACATGTGCAACAAATGTCTAATTTGCCCTGTGTATCCTACTGCCTGGGTGATGGCTCCTTTATAGGTGAGCCAAAACATGTAGCTTAATACAGTCATGTGCTGCACACCGATGTCTCAGTCAACGACAGACAGCATATATGATGGTGGTCCCAAAAGATTATAATATTACAATACTTACCATTGTGCTACAATTGCCTACAGTATTCAGTACAGTAACATGCTGTACATGTTTGTAGCCTAGGAGCAATAGGCTATACCATATAGCCTAGGTGTGTAGTAGGCTATACTATCTAGGTTTGTGTAAGTACACTCTATGACGAATGCACAATGACAAAATCGCCTAAAGACGCACTTCTCAGAATGTATCCCCATTGTTAAGTGAAGCATATCTGTAATTTTAACTAATTACACGACAACTGCTGTGAATGACTATACTCTACCTCTGAGCATGAATCTGTGAGGAAGTTATGCACATGAACTCTGAAAATCTGATTATGTTTCACTGCATAATTCAAGGATCTGTCTGTTTGTCTGTCCACATTTATCACCGCAGGTGTCACTGGATGGATATTCATGAGATTTTATATTGGGTGCTTTTATAAAAATCCGTCAAGAAACTCCACATTTTGTACAGTTTGCTTTATGTGAAGCTCTTGAGTATGTGTGTGTGTGTGTGTGTATATATATATATATATATATATATATGAATGTAAAAAAAAAATATATATATATATTGCTGATAGCAGTATGACATATTTTGCAGCTCAACAACGAGTGCAAAGGAACCCTTGCTGCATTTCCATGATGGTTACGCGATGTGCCACCAAGTTATATGTACAAAGCCTATCTTGTTACAATACACTTCCTCAATTGTCCTCACATGGTGATAGCAGCCTTGCCAGTCACCTTCAATTACTGAAGATATCCACACACATGCGCACACACACACACACACACACACAGGTTCAAGATAACTGAGCATCCACATTATTGGATCTAACAACATTTCACTCAGCCCAAGCCAGTTCAATTGGACTGAAATCACAATTTTCTTTTCAACACATAAGTCTGTGACTATGTTTCGACCACACAAAGAAAATCGTCCATAATCACATTTCTTTCAGATTTTTGAGTCCTTTCCTGGGATGGCACATGGATTCCGTCATTTCCGTCTTTGCTGTCCCTTCTGATGTTTACTGTCATCACTGATACAAAACAGTTCTTTGCTATTATTTCAGTCACACAACAAACAGGAAAAATTAAACTTTTCTTCCAATGTTTCTTGTTTATATAGGTGATTTCATGTTTATTACTTCTCCAGCTTCACTGCAAATGGTCTTACCCATCGTGTCACTGGTCGCCATTTGTAAGGCGATCCATTTATAACAACTGTGAAGTCAAATTTATGTACACCTCCAAACAGATAAAACACAAATGAAAATAACAGTATTAAGTGGCATGCACAAAACACAACTGCACTTAAACCCAATGTATTTTTAAATGGAATACATTGGTTACCGCTTATAAATATCTAACTCTCCCCCTTGTGACATCACTGCCAGGCTCAGAGCCAGTATCCTGAGACCAGGACAGTGAATAGATTGAATCAAGGTGTGATGGATTGGGCACATAGTATGTATCAGGGAAAGGAGAAACACAAAATTATGAGACAGCCTGAGTGAAGGAGACTATTCTGGAAGATACTAGCATAGATAGAAGAACAATTCTAAACAGACCTTATGTAAAAACTATGTATGGCTCAGGTCAGGATACACTGGCAGGCTACTAAGAAGACAGTAAAGAAACCTAAAGTTCCTTACAAGTTAGGAAATTTGTTGGCCAGCACAGCAACTGTCATATTAACAAGAAGAACTCTGTATGTTGGTCTAATCAGAAAGCATAAAAATTTTGTTACCTTTAGAAATAGTCTTCTTTCCTCATCATTAAAATCCTTGTCAAGGATGTCCCACAGCCAGCAGACAACACGATGAGAATCATGGAAACCACCGTAATAATGTGTATGTCTACGCAGATCTCGGAGGTCTAACGGTACATTGTCTCCAGAAATCAATCGTTGTAACTGCAAATCAATAACACGACATGAAATGCAATTCAAACCACAAATGGGGGTTAAGAAATGTAGTAATATTTATCATCATGTTCTGTCTTATATGTATTGGAACAACAGATTAACATCGTCATCACCAAAGACAAGAAGTTTATCCTCTTGTCACACAGCAACAGAATATGGTGACTGTGCAAGAGTAATCATTGCATAAATTGAACAACCACACAGGAACAACCATGCAGACTAAACTCTAACATCGCAGCACAAGGTTTATTTGTGTAATTACTGCCTACACACAAAACATGTTTCTTCATTCAGTCTTAAGATTTGTGATAATTAAAAGTGAGGGAGTGCACCAGATTTCTCATACAGTGCATTTACTTCCTAAATTGTTTTCTCAGCAATACCAGTGTGTATCATAGTGTCATTACTCAACAGGTGCTAATACTGTGGACAAATCATCTGGGACTTCAACACAATAATTTACATGGTTTCTTGTCTGGGCACACTGAGTTTATGTTGCACTTACTTCTGGTGTTGAAAACAGTGAAAGCCAGTCTGGATTGATCAGAGAGCGGAAGCCTCTGATGAAGGCAGCAGTCTGATCTTTAATTTGAGTATGCATTCGGAAGTGGGCCATCAGATGAATGTAATTAATTCTGTTGAGAAAAGATGCAAATGCATAGGGTAAAATTTCATACCACAACATGTTTTCAAATTCTCACAACAACACACATAAAATAGGCTGGTTCAAAATAATCTGGGAACGCTTATCATAAAAATAATAATAAAAAATCTGTTATTTGCTCTACTTTTGTTTTCATGCTAGACATACAAACATATATACCGTACCATTTATTACACAATTTAAAATAGCATCACTGCATGAGAACAAGCTTTCATTCACCAAATAAACATTTACAAAATATATATATATATATTAAAAAAAAAAAAAAAAAAGAGGGAGGGGGGGGCGTGTTGAGGCCGGTTTTTTGCCACACCACAAGACAGGACAGACCGACAGGAGGCAGCGGAAACACAGCAGCACCAACACACCCCCCCACCCACAACACA
>Ga0123352_10008650_pt1 | contig 15843 bp, 21 predicted proteins | sample TergutLab28metaG_FD_89700 | JGI IMG/M metagenome (GOLD analysis project Ga0123352, IMG submission 89700) | Labiotermes labralis P1 segment gut microbial communities from Petit-Saut dam, French Guiana - Lab288 P1 | ecosystem: Host-associated > Arthropoda: Insects > Digestive system > Gut ... | reverse complement strand
GAAGGAAAGAAAGCTAAATAGTAAAGTAGATAGGCAAAAACTTATCTATCTAAGTAGTTTGAAAGGAGTGGCGTAGGTGATTAAGAAAACATCACGCAACGAATTACGTAAGAAAAGACATTATCGTGTTCGTTCTAAAGTAAGTGGAACAGCCGAAAGACCTAGACTTAACGTGTTTCGTTCAAACAAACACATTTATGCACAAATCATTGACGATGTGACAGGTACAACATTAGTGAGTGCTTCAACTATGGATAAAGATTTGAATGTAGAAGCGTCAGGAAATACTGAAGCAGCTGCAGTAGTTGGAACAGCTGTTGCCAAAAAAGCACTAGATAAAAACATCACAACGGTTGTATTTGATCGTGCAGGTTATTTATATCATGGTCGTGTGGCAAAGTTAGCTGAGGCTGCTCGAGAAGCAGGGCTTAAATTTTAATAAGAGGAGGTGCGCTTAGTGAAACAAGTAATTGATGCTAATGCTTTGGAATTAGAAGAGCGTGTTGTTTCAATCAACCGTGTAACAAAGGTAGTAAAAGGTGGACGTCGTTTCAGGTTTGCTGCTTTAGTTGTTGTGGGAGATAAAAACGGTCACGTTGGTTTCGGTACGGGTAAAGCACAAGAAGTGCCAGAAGCCATCAAAAAAGCAATCGAGAGTGCTAAGAAAAATTTAATTTACGTACCGACTGTTGGTTCAACAATTCCTCACCAAATCGTTGGGAATTTTGGCGCTGGAAATGTCTTTTTAAAGCCAGCTTCTGCCGGTACTGGAGTTATTGCTGGTGGGGCAGTTCGTGCGGTATTAGAACTTGCAGGGATTCAAGATATTTTATCTAAATCTTTAGGTTCAAATACACCGATCAACATGGTCCGTGCAACGATTGATGGTTTAGAAAACTTAAAGACAGCAGCAGGGGTTGCCGCTTTACGTGGGAAAACCGTTGAAGAAATTTTAGGATAAGGAGGTGTCTCTCATGGCTAAAGAACTACATATTACGCTTAACCGAAGTGTTATTGGTCGAACAAAAGTTCAAAGAGACACTGTCTTAGCGTTAGGACTAAAAAAGTTAAATCAAACCGTTGTGAAACAAGACAATGTCGCAACACGCGGTATGATTAACCGAGTATCACATTTAATTACAGTAGAAGAAAAATAATTCTAAGGAGGTGGAGTAGATGAGACTACATGAACTATCTTACACGGAAGGCGCACGTAAATCTCGTAAGAGAATTGGTCGTGGACACGGTTCTGGACAAGGTAAGACAGCTGGTAAAGGTCATAAAGGTCAAAATGCTCGTTCAGGTGGCGGTGTTCGTCCAGGATTTGAGGGTGGTCAAACGCCATTATTCCAACGACTTCCAAAACGTGGATTTACTAACATCAACCATAAAGAGTACGCGATTGTTAATTTAGAAACACTAAACCGCTTCGAAGATGGTGCTGAAGTAAATGCTGAAACGTTGCTAGCGGCGGGCATTATCAAAAAACTTCATTCAGGTGTTAAAATTTTAGGGAACGGAAAGTTAGAAAGAAAGTTAACCGTGAAGGCTACAAAAGCTTCAAAAGAAGCGGTTAAACAAATTGAAGCATTAGGCGGTCAAATTGAGGTGACATAATGAATGTACTAACAAAAACCTTAAAAAACATTGACTTAAGAAACAAAATTCTATTTACGATGCTTATCCTCATTGTTTATCGAATCGGAACATTTATCACCGTTCCTGGTATTAACAATGAAGTGTTATATGGGACGGTATTAGAAGCACATGTTCTTGGCTTTCTTGATGCCTTAAGTGGTGGCGCATTAGCAAACTTCTCTATTTTTGCCATGTCCATTACGCCTTATATCACCGCATCTATTATCGTTCAATTGTTACAAATGGACGTTATCCCAACGTTGTCTGAATGGGCAAAAGAAGGGGAGACAGGAAAGCGTAAGCTGAACAAGCTGACACGCTATATGTCTTTAATTATGGCATTTTTTCAGGCGATTGGTCTAGCCGTGGGATTCAACTTTATGGCTGATGGTATTCTGCTTGAAACACGAGATCCGTGGGTACTTCTGTACATCGGAGTCATTATGACTGCCGGTACAGCAACGTTGCTATTTCTTGCTGATCAAATTACAGCTAAAGGGATCGGGAACGGAACCTCTATGTTAATTATTTCAGGGATTATGTCAAGTTTCCCAGGCATGTTTAGAGATATCTATCAAACGTATTTAACGGATGTGACAGGAATTAACATTGTAGCGGTTATTACGATTATTGCTTTAATGGTTTTAACGATCATTATGGTGGTTTATTTACAAAGTGCCACTCGTAAATTGCCAATTCAATACGCTAACCGTCATAGCTCTGCTCAGTTATCTGGACAAAAGGAATCCTTTATCCCATTCAAACTGAATTCTGCAGGTGTTATTCCCGTTATTTTTGCGTCATCGATTATGAGCTTACCGTTGACCATTGCTAACTTTTTCCCAGGTACAAGAGGGGCAGAAATTACAGAGATGATCTTTGATTTCCGCGAGCCAATGGGACTAGCACTCTACGTTATTTTAATTGCTCTGTTCACGTTCTTCTATGCCTTTGTGCAAGTGAATCCAGAAAAAATTGCTGAGAATTTAAAAAAGCAAGGCTCTTATATTCCAGGTATTCGTCCTGGCGATGACACAGAAAACTATGTTTCTAAAATTTTACGACGTGTCACCTTTATTGGTGCGGTTTATTTGATTTTTATTGCAACTTTACCGATTATACTAGGCTTCATCATCACAGATATGCCACCAAGTCTTCAAATTGGTGGAACAGGTATTTTAATTGTGGTTGGTGTGGCACTTGAAACGGCGAAGCAAATTAGCAATAAGAACCAAGAAAAAGAATACCGTGGATTTATTAAATAGATTCACTTCAACTGTTTACAGTTGATCTAGTGAACTCTTTCGAGACAGGAGCTTCGCGAAGTCAAGAGCGATTAGCGACGAACCTGAATCGATTCACTTCGACTGCTTGCAGTCGATACAGTGAACTCTTTCGAGACAGCCACTTGATGACAAAGAAATCATTAGTGGCGAACCTGAATAGAAAGGTCGTATGAGTGTATGAACATTTTATTTATGGGCCCCCCAGGTGCTGGAAAAGGCACTCAGGCTGAACGTATCGTAAACGAATACAACATTCCTCATATCTCAACTGGAGATATGTTTAGAGCTGCGATTGCAAATCAAACAGAACTTGGAATGATTGCTAAACAAATTGTAGAGCAAGGAAACCTAGTTCCAGATGATGTAACGATTGGTATTGTCAAGGAGCGCTTAGCTGAGCCGGATTGTAAAGAAGGTTTCTTATTAGATGGTTTCCCAAGAACGGTTGACCAAGCAAAAGCTTTGGATGAAATCATGAATGCAATGGAAAAAAAGATTGATCATGTTATTAACATTGACGTAGATATGGAACAACTTAAAGCTAGGCTAATTGGACGCAGAATGTGCAAGTCTTGTGGTGTAGCTTACCATGTTGATTTCAACCCACCAAAGCAAGCTAATGTTTGCGATAAGTGTGGTGGAGAACTATATCAACGTGAAGATGATAGTGAGCATAAGGTTGCAACTCGCTTATCTGTCTATACAGAGCAAACGAAGCCTTTAATTGAGTACTATAAAAAAGCAGACAATCTAACTAGCATTGATGGACTTGATAGCATCGATGCCGTATTTGGAAAAATTCAAGAAATTCTCGGGAGTCGCTCGTAATGATTATTACAAAGACGCCTAGAGAAATTGAGCTCATGCGTGAAGCAGGGCAGATCGTTGCTCTTGCTCATCAGGAAGTCAAAAAGCACATCAAGCCTGGCGTTAGTGGAAAAGAGCTAGATGCTGTCATTAAAAACGTCATTACCTGTGCGGGTGCAATACCCTCATTTTATGGTTACAATGATTTTCCTGCCAATGCGTGTATTTCCATTAATGAAGCAGTCGTACATGGCATTCCTAGTACGCGCGCGTTAAAAGATGGCGACATTGTTTCCATTGATATTGGTGCAAACTACAAAGGATACCATGGTGATTCTGCTTGGACTTACCCCGTTGGGAACATTTCTGAGGAAGCAAAACTACTTTTGCGAATTACCGAAGAAGCTCTGTTTAAAGGGTTAGATCAAGCCATAGCAGGTAATCGTGTATCAGACATATCTCATGCTATTGAGAAACATGCCCACGAATATAATTTTACCATCGTGAGAGAATTAGCAGGTCATGGTGTAGGTCAAAACCTGCACGAAGATCCACACATTGTTAATTTTGGACCGCCGGGGAAAGGTCCTAAATTAAAAGCTGGAATGACCCTTGCGATTGAACCGATGGTTAACTTGGGTTCAAGACATGTAAAAACATTATCAGACAACTGGACCGTCGTGACCCGTGATAAGAAGTATAGTGCTCATTTTGAGCATACGATTGCTATACGTGAAGACGGATCATGCGATATTTTAACCCAGTTGTAATTTATAATATAATAAGGAGAGATTTAATCAATGTCGAAACAAGATGTTATTGAAGTTGAAGCTACTGTCGTTGACAACCTACCTGGCGCTGTTTTTAAACTTGAGCTAGAGAATGGTCATCAACTAACGGCCCACGTTTCTGGTAAAATCCGAATGAACTACATTCGCATTCTACCAGGCGATCGAGTAACAGTAGAGTTATCCCCTTATGATTTAACACGTGGGCGTATTACTTATCGTCACAAATAATATACTTTTTCACAACAGATTTGAGATTAAGCAATAGTTATTACTCTCAATCTGAGTGCGCTACTGCTTTTGGATAGTTATTTCACATCAAAACCTGTGATTTTCGATGCAAAACAACTATCGTTTGAAAGATGTAGCCTCAAATTGTGAATATAAGGAGAGGTTTTAAAATGAAAGTAAGACCATCAGTAAAGCCGATTTGTGATAAATGTAAAATCATTCGTCGCAAAGGGAAAGTAATGGTAATTTGTGAAAATCCAAAACACAAACAAAAGCAAGGTTAAAAATAAGGAGGTGCACCTATGGCACGTATTGCAGGAGTAGATATCCCGCGTAACAAGCGCGTTGTAATTTCACTTACTTATATTTTTGGTATTGGAAAAGCAACAGCTGAAGAAATTTTGAAAAAAGCGAACATCTCAGAAGATACGCGTGTACAAGATTTAACGGAAGATGAATTAAACAAGATCCGTACTGAAGTAGATGCTTATAAAGTAGAAGGTGATTTGCGTCGTGAAGTTTCATTAAACATTAAGCGACTAATGGAAATCGGATCATTTAGAGGAATCCGTCACCGCCGTTCATTACCAGTGCGTGGTCAGAACACGAAAAACAACGCACGTACACGTAAAGGACCTAAGAAAACAGTTGCAAACAAAAAGAAATAATTAGATAGGAGGTTAGTGTAATGGCAGCGAAAAAAGCAGTTAGTCGTAAGCGTCGTGTCAAAAAGAATATTGCAAAAGGAATGGCGCATATTCATTCGACTTTTAATAATACAATCGTTACAATTACGGATCCACATGGAAATGCAATTTCATGGTCAAGTGCTGGTGCACTAGGATTTAAAGGTTCACGTAAGTCTACTCCTTTTGCGGCTCAAATGGCTTCAGAAGCAGCGGCTAAAGCATCAATGGATCACGGTATGAAGAGTGTAGATGTGACTGTAAAAGGACCAGGACCTGGTCGTGAAGCAGCGATCCGCGCACTTCAAGCAGCAGGTCTTGAGGTGACAGCGATTAAAGATGTAACACCAGTACCACATAACGGATGTCGTCCTCCAAAACACCCGAGAGGGTAATGATAGACCCAAGGGACTAAAACCTATTTAAAAATAGTTAGGAGGGAAATCAATGTTAGAGATCGATAAGCCAGAAATCAAGCCTGAATGGGTTGATGAAGAGAATCATTCAGGGAGGTTTGTTCTAGAACCTTTAAAGCGCGGGTACGGAACAACCATCGGAAATTCACTTAGGCGTGTGTTACTTTCATCGCTACCAGGAGCGGCAGCTACGACCGTTTTGATTGAAGGTGCCATGCATGAATTCACAGCCATTGAGGGCGTTGTAGAAGATGTGACACAAATTGTGTTAAATCTTAAAAAATTAGTTGTTAAAAAAGAGTCGACCGTTGAAGTGAAAGAACTTCACCTTGATGTATCAAGGACCGGGAGAGTTTTTGCTTCTGATTTTCAGCCTGATAGTGATGTAGAAGTGATCAATCCTGATCTGCACATCGCTACGATTGCACCAGGTGGATCATTAAAAATGACAGTAAAAATACGTAGTGGAAATGGATACGTAGGTGCTGCTGATAATAAGAAATACATCGAATCGGTTGGTGAAATTGCGATTGATTCTATTTATACACCAATTGCTAATGCTTCTTATGAAGTATCAAAGACCCGTGTAGGACAAGATGCATCTTACGATAAATTAGCGATTGACTTAAAAACAGATGGAAGCTTGAGGCCGGCAGAAGCACTATCTTTGGCATCGAAGCTTTTGGTAGAGCATTTCAATGTTCTCGTTGATTTAGATGAGCTTGGTAAAACAGTGTCTTTCATTAATGAACGTGAAGATGAGACAAGTGGTCGTGTGTTAGATATGTCCATTGAAGAACTTGACTTATCTGTCCGTGCGTACAATTGTTTACGTCGACATGGCGTTGATACGGTAGAAGACCTGGCGGCTTTAAAAGAAGAAGACATCATTAAAGTTAAGAACTTAGGGAAGAAATCGATGAAAGAAATCAAAGATAAGCTTAATGAACTTGGCTTAGGACTTGGTTGTATTGAGTAATCACGAGAGGAGGTCGCCTGAATATGGGTTATAGAAAATTGGGACGCTTGAGTCATCAACGAAAAGCAATGTTACGTGACTTAGCAACTGATCTTATTATCAATGAGCGCATTACCACAACTGAAGCGCGCGCGAAAGAGCTTCGCCGCACCGTTGAGAAGTTAATCACTCTAGGTAAGCGTGGTGACCTACATGCACGTCGTCAAGCGGCTGCAGTAGTTCGTAATGAAGTAGTAAATGCTGAAACGAACACCACAGCATTACAAAAATTATTCACTGATATCGCACCAAGATATGCAGAGCGTAACGGTGGATATACACGTATCATCAAAACAGCTCCACGTCGTGGAGATTCAGCTAAAATGGCAGTGATCGAGTTGGTTTAAAAAAACCAGCTCTTTTCATTTGAATAAAAAAATTTATTTGAAAAAATTTTCCAAGAATGGTAGAATAGAGCTAGTTTTAAGAAGGGAGACAAAAAGATCGATGGAAAAGAAGACGATTAGAGATCTTGATTTGCTAGGAAAAAAAGTTTTAGTGCGTGTCGATTTTAACGTACCGTTGCAAGCTGGTGTGATTACAAATGACAATCGAATCACGGCAGCATTACCAACGATCAAGTACATTTTAGATCAAGGCGGACGTGCCATTTTGTTTTCACATTTAGGACGCATAAAAGAAGAAAAAGATAAAGCTGGTAAGTCTTTAGCGCCTGTCGCTAAAGCGTTAGGTGAGAAGTTAGGGAAAGAAATTGTCTTCCCAGGCCTCACTCGTGGCGCAGAACTTGAATCAGCGATTAACGCTCTAAGCAATGGTGACATCTTATTAGTGGAAAACACTCGTTTTGAAGACGTTGATGGCAAGAAAGAGTCAAAAAATGATGCTGAACTTGGTAAATATTGGGCATCACTTGGCGACGGGATTTTCGTTAATGATGCCTTTGGAACGGCTCATCGCGCACATGCTTCAAATGTAGGGATTTCTTCTAACGTTAAACATGCTGTGGCAGGTTTCTTGTTAGAGCAGGAGATCAAATTTATCAAAAACGCAGTGGACAAACCAGAGCGCCCATTTGTAGCGATTCTTGGTGGTTCTAAAGTGTCGGATAAAATAGGTGTCATTGAAAATCTATTGGAAAAAGCGGATAAAATCATTGTTGGTGGTGGAATGACCTATACGTTCTATAAAGCACAAGGACTCGAAATAGGTGCTTCACTGTGTGAAGATGATAAATTGGAGTTGGCGCGTGAATTATTAGCTAAGGCTGGGGACAAACTAATCTTGCCAATTGATTCAAAAGAAGCCAATGCATTTGCAGGATACACGGTTGTTCAAGACACAGCAGAAGAAGCTGTAACACAAGGATTTTTAGGACTGGATATTGGTCCAAATTCGATTGCTAAGTTTGAAGCTGAAATTGCTGGTGCAAAAACTGTGGTGTGGAACGGACCAATGGGTGTATTTGAAAATGAGGATTTCCAAGCAGGAACCATTGGCGTGATGGATGCCATTGCAGCGCAACCTAATGCAATTTCTATTATTGGTGGTGGAGATTCCGCCGCCGCTGCTATCAATTTAGGACGTGCGGATAAATTTTCGTGGATTTCAACCGGTGGTGGAGCTTCCATGGAACTGTTGGAAGGGAAAGATTTGCCAGGATTAACGTCGTTAACTGACAAATAAATATTGCCTAGGAAATAAAATATCAAATAAAATAAAGAGGTGTTGTCATATGTCAAGAAAACCAATTATTGCAGGAAACTGGAAAATGAACAAGAATCGCGCTGAAGCTTTAGCGTTTATGGAAGCTGCTCGAAATGCTGTACCGTCATCTGATAAAGTGGAAAGTGTTGTTTGTGCACCAGCGATCCATTTAGATGCTTTAGTAGCGGTTCAAGGTGAGAATTTACGTATTTCAGCACAAAATGTACACTTTGAAGAAAATGGTGCTTTCACTGGAGAAATCGCTCCAGGTATGTTAAAAGATTTAGGTGTAACACATACGCTAATTGGTCATAGCGAGCGACGTGAAATGTTTGCTGAAACGGACGAGACAGTTAACAAGAAGACACATGCTGCTCATGCTCATGGCATCATTCCAATTGTGTGTATTGGTGAAAGTCTAGAAGAGCGTGAAAATGGAACGACGAATGAGATTGTAGATGCTCAAACGGTAAAAGCCTTAGCTGGTTTAAAAAAAGAGCAGTTAAAAGAAACCGTCATTGCTTATGAGCCAATTTGGGCGATTGGAACAGGAAAAGTAGCAACCGATGAGCAAGCAAACGAGACCATTGGTTACGTTCGTTCTGTTGTTGCACGTGAGCACGGCCAAGATGTAGCAGATGCGATTCGCATTCAGTATGGTGGTTCTGTAAAACCAGCGACCATCGCCGGATTAATGGCACAGCCAGAAATTGATGGTGCTTTAGTTGGTGGAGCGTCATTAGATGTTGATTCATTCTTAGGATTATTAGACTTTTAAACGAGGCAATTTACGAAAACCTTGCTCTTTATTTAAGCAAGGTTTTTTGGTTCAGTTAGGACGCTCTATTGATTTTGAGGTGAACTTTGGATATAATAAGACAACGGATACATTAGGAAATGGAAAATAAGTGAAAGGTTGTGAATGGGCTTGCTTAATCAATGGACAGATGTACTTCAAAACCTTTCCATTCTAGATGTTTTGCTCTTTTTTCTAGACACTTACTTTGTGTGGCTAGCCGTTTACTTACTCCTGAATCTGATTAAAGTAAACGTTAGAACCATGCAAATTTTGAAGGGACTTATCTTTATTTATATCATTAGCTTTTTTAGTGATTTATTAAACCTTCCCGCTCTAAATGCCATGGTTGATATGGTAATTATGTACGGTGTTTTAGCCGTTTTAATTATTTTCCAGCCTGAAATCAGAGCGGCTCTTGAGCGAATTGGGGTGAACAGTGCAAAAGGCAAAGAAAAGTCGAAAAAGGATGATCTCACTGATATTCTTTGTGCGTCCATCGATTTTTTATCTAAACGACGAATCGGAGCTTTGATCGTTCTCGAGCAAGAAGTAAAATTAGATGAATTCTTAATTTCATCCACCATTATGGATAGTTACATATCTGCAGAGCTATTAAATACGATTTTCGTTCCAACAACCCCCCTACACGATGGAGCGGTTATTATTCGAGATAAAAAGATTCATTCCGCTGCAACGTATTTACCATTAACTAGCCGTGGGGACGTTAGTAAAGAATTAGGGACAAGGCATCGAGCGGCCATTGGCGTTAGCGAAATTACAGATGCGATTGTGTTGGTGGTTTCTGAGGAGAATGGTGATATTTCCATTGCACGAAGGGGTTATATTACAAAGTTTGAAACCGTTGAAGAGTTTAAAGCATCTTTGCAGTCTCAATTTAAATAAGTCATAAAGATAGGATGGTAAGCGTCGTGAAAAAGACAATTGATTTTTTTAGAAAAATATTAGCGATGATTGTAAATCCAAGACTTATTTTAGACTTCTTTAAAATTAAGAATTTAGATCGAAACTATAATCGAATGATGGCTAACGAAAGAGCCATTAGGTGGTTTGCTCTTGCGATTGCTCTTGTTGCTGTTATTAGTATCCGTTATGAGCCTCTCGAAAATACAGGGCACATGGAAGAAATCCAAATGCCTTTAGTGGTGCGGATTGATGAAGAGGCTTATACTTATTTTGGTAGTGAAATCCCAGCCACAGTGACGGTTTTTTTGGTGGGTGATCCGATTCAAATTGGTGTCGTACAAAACAATTTGGAAATATATTTGGATTTAAATGGGTTGGAACCGGGAGAGGAACATAGCGTCTTTATTAGCAATACTAACACTTCCGATCGTGTGAATGTTAGAGTAGAACCACAACTTATTTCAGGGATTCGAGTGGCCCCTTTAATTACACGAGACTTTAATGTAGAAGACATTAGGCTCGATATTATGCCGGAACCAGATATAAATCATCGCTATGTGATGGAACCCACGATTGAGCAAGAGTATATCACCGTAAGAGGGCCGGAAGTTCTTCTAGAGCAAATTGCTGTTATTAGTGCTGTTGTAAGTGGCAATGAGATTGATTTGAATCTAGAAATGCAAACACTCACGGCAAGACTAGTTGCTTACGATGAAGCGGGTAGCGTCATCACCATTGATATTTCTCCTAATGAATTGGAAGTTCTCATCGAAATCCGTGAGCATGTTCGTGAAATCGACCTAGAAGTCGATCCAACAAATGTACCTGGTGATGTTAGAATACAAAGAGTAACGGTAGACCCTGAGACCATTGAAATTTGGGGATTGATCGAACTGCTAGAAAGTCTGACATTACCTGTTAACTTCCAGCAGCTGAACGGTCAAGGAAGAAAGACCGTAACCCTTGAGCTCCCAAATGGTGTCTATTCTGACGTGGAAGAGGTTAATGTTCGAATCGAGTTCAACACCATCGGAATCTCTCCTGATGACTAATTTTTAAAAAACAAAATAGAACTAACACAACGGTAAGCCGAGCTTCCTTTGTGTTTTTTTTATGATGTAAACGTCAAGTAATGGGGAAAAAAATGGACAAGAAAAGAGTTTAAGGATATAATGTTACGACGGGGTCGAAATTAGTCACATAGTGTTAATGATGGTAGATATTTGAAAAGTAGGAAGATAACATGGAAAACTATGAAAGTTTAGAGTTTAGTCAAGAGAGTTTTGGAATCGATGACAAAAAGAGAAGGAAAAAGAAGCGTCGTAAGATTATTAAATGGGTCATCCTGCTTATTTTAGGTGTGATTTTATTTTTTGGAGCAGATTTCTTTTTGAGATTGCGAAGTGCTTTTAACCAAGCGCACAATCCCATTCAGACCATCAACTTACGTGAACAAGAAATGGATCTAGGTGGCGACCCAATTTCTATTTTAATACTAGGAATTGATAGCGACGGTCCACACGATCGAGGTCGCTCTGACGTCATGATGTTAGCCACCATTAACCCGAATACGAATACGACTTATTTGGTAAGCCTTGCGCGGGATACCATGGTGTACATTGTTGGTCATGGTTCCACAACGCGAATTAACCATGCTTATGCATATGGTGGGCCTGAAATGTCGGTTAACACCGTGCAGAATTTCTTGAATATACCGATTGATTATTATGTGGAAGTTAGGATGGATACTTTTTCGCCATTGATCGATGCAGTTGGTGGAGTGACGGTCTACAATGACACGGTAGCATTTAGCATGAGTGGTCACGATTTTCCATTAGGATATGTGGATTTAGATGGCGATGCAGCTCGTGCTTACGTACGTATGCGGATGCAAGACCCTCACGGTGATTTTGGACGTCAACAGCGTCAGCGTTCAATCATGGGTGCACTTGCTGGAGAACTAGCAAATATTCGTACCGTGACGAGGTACCAAGAGCTTTTAGATATTGCAGGAGATGGTATGCGAACCGATGTCACACTTGGTAACATGGTGACCATTTCTACGCGATATGGGCGGGCTTTAAGAAACATTACCGATCTCGATTTACGTGGACCAAGTCAGATGGTTAACGGGATGTCGTTGGTGATTGTTTCCGAACACGACCGATTGGAAATGTCTAATAGGTTAAGAGGACACTTAGAACTAGACTAAGAAAAAGAAACTTGAAAACTTCGAGTTTCTTTTTCATTTGTGGTATACTAAATGCAAGAAAAATGGGAGGTTAGCAGGATATGCAACCGTTATACGATGAAAAAGTGTTTAAAGATCCCATCCACGGGTTTGTTCGCGTTACCGATCAACTCATCTGGAAGCTGATTCAAACGTCGGAATTTCAGCGACTTCGGCGCATCAAACAGCTTGGTGGGACACACATTGTTTATCCAACCGCAGAGCATAGCAGGTTTTCCCACTCACTAGGGGTTTACTTCATTGCCCGTCGCATGATTGATGTTCTAGGGAAGCAAGGGATCCATTTTGACGCATCTGACCGCTTGCTCATCCTGTGTGCAGCCTTGCTCCACGACGTTGGACATGGCCCATATTCTCATGCCTTTGAATCGGTACTGGGATATGACCACGAAGACTTCACCCGTCGAATCTTACTTGAGGACACGCAGATTAACCACTTCTTAGAAAAATATCAGCCTGGCTTCGCTAGGAAGGTGAGCGATGTGATTGCAAAAACACATCCCAATAAGCTCATTGTAAGTTTGATCTCTTCACAAGTGGATGCAGATCGGTTAGACTACCTGCTGCGAGACTCCTACTTTACGGGCACACCTTATGGCGAGATCGATCTAGAACGCATCTTAAGGACCATGCGTGTGGCGGAGGAGGAAATTGTCTTTAAACATTCTGGCATGCATGCACTGGAAGACTACTTATTTAGTCGTTATCAGATGTTTTGGCAAGTTTACTTGCACGACTGTTCACGCAGCTTTAACTTTTTAATCAAATCTCTTTTATTACGGGTTAAAACGCTGATTGAACAGGGATACGTCTTTAAATGTGACATTCGTTCATTTCAAAAGTTGTTTGCGGAAGAGGAAGTAGATATAAAAACGTACTTGCGTTTTGACGACGGGGTGATTACTACTTATGCAGGCTTCTTTTTGGATGAAGCAGACGAGGGATTGAGCGACTTGGCAGATCGCTTTTTAAATCGAGGTCTTTTTGATGAGCTGGAATACGTCCCAAGCAAGCAAACAAATGTCTTAGTTGAAAAATTGAAAATCACATTAAGTGAAGCGGGAGTAAACCCGAAGTTCTACCTATTTGACGACCAGTACGAGCAGTCCACTTACAATTACTACGGCATTGCCAGTGACGAAACCATTAATTTGATCATGCCAGATGGAAAAGTTCAGGAAATTTCATCGGCATCGAACATTATTAGGGGCATTGTTAATGCCCCTAAACAAAAAAGCACCCTCTTTTTACCACTTGATCGCATTTTTAACAGTCCCCAAAAAGAGGCACTTTTGGAAATGTTGGAAGAATTGATTGGAAGAAAGGTGTTGGAAACATAAGTGTATAAAGAAGTTATTATTGTAGAAGGCCGCGATGATACGAGACGTTTAAAAGAAGTCTTTGGTGAGGTTGAAACGTTTGAAACAGGTGGTTCTGCTCTTGACGGAGAAAAATTGGAGCAAATCAAACACCTCCATGAAAAGCGGGGGATCATTGTTTTTACGGATCCAGATTTTCCAGGTCAGCAAATTCGTCAAAAAATAATAGATCACGTACCAGGATGTAAACATGCTTATTTAGATAAGAAAGACGCATTGCCAAAATCGGGTAAAGGGCTTGGTGTTGAGCACGCTTCCGCCTCGGCTATACGTCAGGCACTAGAAAACACGATGCGTCCGATTAGCGGACAAAACCATGGTATCACACAATCGTTTTTGGTTGACCACCATTTAGTAGGGCATGTTACGAGTAAGAAAAAACGTGAAACGCTAGCCCAGGAATTGGGAATTGGCTATGTGAATGGCAAGCAACTAATGAAACGCCTCAATCTATTTGGCATTAGCAAGGAACAAGTGCTCCGTGTGTTAGAGAATTGTGAGGAATAAAGTTTAAATAAGGTAGGTGATTTGGAGAATAGGCAAAAAAGGTCGAGGAAACAAGAAATGAGAAAGCGGAGCATACATGGACGTATGTGAGCGCCCTTAAGACTTGACAACTTGTTGGCAAATAGTCTTACATCTTACAAGTACCCTTGGGGTACATTTCGAATGACGTAGTTGACGAAGAGATTTGAAGCATATTCTCCAAAGAAAATGGATATATCAAATAAAAATAGAACAAAAGCCATTATTGAGAAGCATGGGTTTAGGTTTAAGAAGAAATTTGGTCAAAATTTTTTAACCGACGGCAACATCTTAAGAAAAATTGTAGAGGCAGCTAAGTTGACCAATGCAGTTGGTGTGATCGAAGTTGGTCCAGGAATTGGCGCACTAACCGAACATTTGGCACGCGCTGCCGAAAAAGTCGTTGCTTATGAAATTGACGATACGCTAATTCCTATTTTAGAAGAAGTGCTGGAACCTTACCCGAACGTTAAGGTGATTAACGAGGATATCCTAAAAGCAGACGTCAAACAAATGATCGCAACGGATTTATCTGATGCACGTGAGGTGGCAGTGGTTGCCAACTTGCCTTATTATATTACAACGCCTATTTTAATGGGATTAATCGAAGCACGGCTACCCATTGACCGTTACGTAGTGATGATGCAATTAGAAGTAGCGCGACGCTTATCGGCACATCCTAGCACAAAAGACTACAATGCCTTATCCATTGTGGTTCAGTACTACTGTGACGTTCAAATAGCGATTAACGTGCCACGGGACGTTTTCATCCCCGCACCGAATGTAGACAGCGCTGTGGTACTTCTTAAACGGAAGGAGGAGCCGACGGTCGCTGTGAAGGATGAAACTTTTTTTATGGAAATTGTTCATGCTAGTTTCAAACAGCGACGCAAAACGCTTCTTAATAATTTAGCAGCTCACTTTGAAGGAGCAACCAAGGAAGAAATCACCCATTTATTGACAAGGATTGGAATTGATCCCAGCGTTCGAGGTGAGGCACTAACCATTCAAGCGTTTGCTAAAATTTCAGACGTATTTTATGAAAAATTCAGCTAAGCCGAAGAGCTTGGCTTTTTTCATGTGATAAAAATTATTTTTGATAATACGTTGTTTTTTGCCCAATGGGATAAAAATTATTTTTGATAGTAGATGGTGGTTTTCTAATGGGATTTTATTAATTTAGGTAAGTCGGTTACATTTTTGAAAACCCTTGCATTTGTGCCATGCCTTATGCTAAAATAAAATCATAATAAAGAAACGATTCCTACTATCGATTATGAGTATTTTTTCACAAAATGCAAGTAACGTTTGGAGAAATGATTTCATACATTTAGGAGGCGGTTAACATGGAAGTTGCTAGAGACATCATTTTCGGTATATTTCATGTAAGAGGACATGACTGCCATTTAACTAAACGGCATGATTTTTGG
>Ga0123352_10008647_pt1 | contig 15844 bp, 7 predicted proteins | sample TergutLab28metaG_FD_89700 | JGI IMG/M metagenome (GOLD analysis project Ga0123352, IMG submission 89700) | Labiotermes labralis P1 segment gut microbial communities from Petit-Saut dam, French Guiana - Lab288 P1 | ecosystem: Host-associated > Arthropoda: Insects > Digestive system > Gut ... | reverse complement strand
GGCGGACGCTTGTGAGTGCGGTAATGAACCTTCGGGTTCCGTGAAATGCGGGGAATTTCTTGACTAGCTGCAAACCAGTTAGCTTCTCAAGAAGGACTCTGCACCATGGAGTAAGTAAGTAGCAATAGTAATAAACAAAAGAATAATACCGTTGAGTGGAAAAGAGTAGGAAATTAAGAGTCTAAGTGCGGTTACACTTCTAATCAATGATGTTTACTACATAGTAAGAAAGAAAACAACCAAGAAACAGAACTACGATTTATTTATTTACGTAATACGACGGGAGTGAGAGCATTTTCCTTAATTTCTTCTCCCATTCTGGAATAGATCTTGGAAGAGCCACAGACATCGGACCCACTGTTAATCCTGTATCTCTGTTTTGAAACCTGACAAATCCAAGTTCACAAAGGTGCAACTGCTGGCCCATCGGTCATCTGTTCACAAGGACGACCGTCATTGTCACCACCAGGCAGCAGCGTGGCAATTAAGTAGGACAGGGGCAACTGCCTACCCTAACCAGTGGTTTCCAGACACTGGCCGTTGGCGTTTTCCTTCGTTGAAAATTCGGAGGAGTCCACGAACAGAAGAAATGCGGTGTAAAAGCCGGAAAATCTCAAGAAGATGAGCGAGACGAAAATGACAGGAAGAACGGCAGTGAGAAACCCTTTGAGCCCTCAAGTTTGAAAAACACTGTGACAGATAAATAAGTAACAATGGCGCAATCGTTACTGGCTAAAAGGTCCTGAAGCACCGAAGCATCCGGCAAACTTATAAAACAAATGTTATGTGTGATGGCTCTGCTTTCAACACTGTTGCTATAAAGTACAACTGTAGGTCGAGCCATGGCCAGTCACGCTTCCCAATGTTAGCGGTTTTCAACAAATGAACCCTCATATATTCTCGCATTTTCACACAAAAACGGCGGGTGGTGGTGAATTTTGGTACGACATTAAAACTCGTACAACTTTAAAAACACTTCTGTGAGCAGACAGAACGTGGTCAGTATAGTTACCAGGATACGGTTTGGCCAACCTGGGAATCAAATTCGATTCCGGGCAGAGGCATATATTGTATTTATTGTCCAAAGAGTCCAGGTCGGTTCTTGGGCCCATCCAGTCACCTATCAGTGGGTAAACGGGATTCATCAAGCCTAAAGCAGACGACTCACTCTATGTGGAGTAGAGCTGTACAACTCACACCCCCGTATACCCCTTGGCAAGCACACAGGCACATTTACTTCACTCTGCTTTTTGAAGAGGATTTCTGTTCATAAATTTCCATATTATTCTTGCAATAATGCAGCTCATATAGGCTTATTAAACGGTACGAATATACGATCAGAGTATAATTCCTGTGTGTTTTTGTTTCAGGTGGACCGCACCCACTTTCTGAAAACTACAATATCATTGAATGCACAAAACCCCCTTGCAAACTGAAGAGGAATACAAATATTACTATGGAATTGAAATTTACACCCGGTAAATGGACATTCACCTTTGGCAATTGAGTAGATCCAATAGCTTGTCCCTTTCGATAGAAATGCCTGTCGCCATAAGCGTGTCTTCCATGGGCCACTGTTTGGACGAGCCGCTAGTGTCCCAGCCCAGGAAACGGAAGTGGTTTGACAGGACTCGCATAGCTCTGACATCATAGGCCAGGCTTGAATTGCCATGATAATCTTTCTACATTTTGTCACTGTTGTGGCTCGTGTGAAAGTTCTCATGAAACTGTGTTCCTTCAGTTGCCCAGCCACTAGGAAGTGTTACAGCTGCTGGCTGGGAGAGCTCTTGCTCGGCCTCAGCGGCCCGTCGCCCAGCCACTCCGTCAATTCCGCAGTTCCTTTGAGACCTAACGAAGTAGCAGCCGCCGGCAAATGCGTGTCCGGCCGTGTGACTGCAATCGCATTGTACTCGCCATATGAATTCAGATGATATTAGTTGAGACAGATTACATATAATTACAGGTTTATGTAAATGCAAGCTTGTAATTACGGCCGCACCAGGCAAAAAATGCTCAACGAAATACATACCAGTACGCTTGGGGTAACAAGAAATACGCCCACAATTTCACTTCAGAAAGCTGGTAATTACGTAATGGTTGGGAGAGACAGAAATTAATATAAGAATAAACGGCATATCCGTTGAAAGACCAGTGAGTGAAGACGGTAATAAATATTTTGATTAGTACCACACTTCAAAGACAGGTAAACAGCATATGAGCAAATAAGGCTAGTTTTCCTCGAGCGGATTATAGGAGCGCTGCTGTCAAGGTCACAGCAGAGCTGACGCAGGCAGCCGTGGGGAAATGCTGGTACCTGCGGCTAGCAGTGGCTGTGTTCAGCCACGCTGCTAGGTGAGAGGCAGTGTGAAGAGTCGTGCCATTTCCACGAGTGGCTCAAACACGCGCTGCTCTGACCGGAAAGTTGCTATGTTGTGTCATCTAGTCCGGACTTTTCTAAATTCTTGATTCAATCGACACGAAATTATTTATTACTGAAAAACAGCTACGGCCAGCTATTTGGTACTCCAAATCGTCTTCTTGCAGAAATGAACAAGGAAACCCCCACGCATAGGAGATTTTTGCAAGAAATGTATTTAATATTCTCCCCCCCCCCACTCTTTTTGTGTAACAATGCAAGCGTAACAACTTCCTCCTCTACGTCCATTACATACAGTGACATGGTGTGGGGAAGGGCAGCAGCGAACGGCAGTGCCGCTGATGGAAGTTGTCCGTGATAGCAGCGCTGCTAAAAAAACCGCTGGTGGAAATGGAGTCTAATCCTTTGGAACCTTCAGTTGATTAAAACTAAAAATAAGGGAATATACTGTCCATTTATACGATTGTTTAACATACTGTACAACATCACCAGCATTATGCTCATCAAAACTATGAACATTTATCTCTATACATCTTATTGTCGCTGTACATAATAAGATGTTATTTATCACCGAAAATTGTTATTTCAGTTATTTCTTCCTCAAAGTATTTTGTGATGTGACATACCTGATGACGGCCATACATGCCGAAACATGTAGTATAATGCATTACATGATCATATAGACTTGTATTCGAAGGCATATTCCTTTATTTTTATTTTATATGTTTCACAATTTGATGTACGAATCAAAATTTATTAATTTGACTTATTCTTCATATTTTTCCTTTCTGCATTCATTACGCATCTTGTACCGACCCCGAAATCGTCTTTCCTTCACCACGTTTCTCAACCTAGTTTTATCTGTGATTATTTATATCTCTATATCATCTAGGGCCACCTGTCTCCATACCTGCATGGTCCTTAGATCTCCCCCATGATGTATCAACTCTTCAATTGTATTACCGTAGCGAAGTTATATCACTTATCAAAAAAATAGAAACTCCATGAATCATAATTCTTCTTTAGAAACAAAGAGTTACCGTCTACAGAACCTACTTTATTAGCATGTTCACAAGATCTTGCAACTGAACCCTAGCCATTCAGATAACCATAAATTGCGTTTTATTGTTATCCTCCCATCTCCTCCTAGGTCTTCAGGTGGTCTCGTTTTTCCAGGGTTTCTGACTAAAATGTTTTAGGAACTTCTCACATTTCCCGCGCATGTTTTTACATCCCCGACTTGCCCTACGCGAATCATTAGTGAAATTAAAAAAAAAAGTCAAGATACAGTTTATGGGATTTCTGATTAATTGTACCAATTTCTCAGCCCTCTGACTACCTTCTCGGTTTCATGTCCAAAACCCCTCAACCCTAATCTTAACATCCTCTAACTGTAAATAAGTCCGTACTTGTCTTCTAAATTACCACTGAAATGCTGATTGTTAGCTGCTGTGTTAGAAGCTGAATCTGAAGAGAGAAGCTGGGCTATAGTATAGCTATGTTGCCTAACGCAGCACACCTCACTTCCTCCTATCTGCATCATAAACAAATTCATACGATCACATGCCAACTCTACTAACACCGACTTCTTCCAGACGAAGATGTCGCTTCTGTGAGGAACACGGTGTACGCTAAGATTGCGGGAATTCCATTCCCATTCATCGGTGTAGACGGGACCGACGCCTGTTCTAAGATCTTCTTGCCCGACGGTAGCAAAGCTGGGTGTCCGCTGAAAGCTGGTCAGGACTATGTTTACAAAAACGCCTTCAAGGTTCTCGAAATGTATCCAAAGGTACGTATCCACGTACTTAAGCTCTACGAAGACCTTTCAACAACAATACCTGAACTGCCGAGATGTCAAAGAAACAATGTGACACTAATTGCGTGTTTAATGCTATTTGGATGCCACTTCCAGGCTGTTGTAAACCCCGTTTTGTCCAAAACGCCCTTTACTAAACTGCTTTCCAAACAGGGATAAGCGAAGTCCCGAAACAGTTGCGCTAGGACTGCATCTCCAAACTCGTATACTCAACACTCAATTATGGTATTTCCAACACTAGCGAAGATTACCTAGGCATCTTATTTGTATTTCTACCTTGTAAAGGAAACGTAGAGGTACTCGACAGCGGCGCTAGAAGAGGGAGGGTAGGCAACGCCACGCTCCATCAGCTTTTCTTCCGGGAAAGAGGTAGGAAACTCTTGGCCGATCTGGAGGAGTCCAGAAAATCTCGCCCCAACAATGGTTTGAGCTCCGGACCTTCCACCCCATAGCAAGTTGCCATACCGACGAGCTATATCAGTTGTACCTTGTAGTCTGAATCTTTTCGGAACTGATGGGTATGTTTAAGAAATAGTAGAAAGACATATTGGCTCGAAATCACCACTTTCAAGCTGCATGTAAGGCAGCATAAAAATTGACATTCATGAACTGGTAATCTGCTGGCGACCAGACAGCCAAAGCGTCAGAAATCTTCCAATTTGCATACATTTCCTGGCCTGCCATTAGAAAGAAGCAGGAATAGGTTATATGGTCGACAGTACTTCCAATGGCATGAAGCACGTTGTTTTGATACACCCTATTTCAGACCGCCAAATTTCGCAAACCCCATTCATTTTAAATCCGTAATGTACAACGGGACGCTACATCAGGAATGGGCGGCAAGCTACGGCGTGCGTACCATCCCGCAATAAAAGGAAACACTTCAAACCGTTCGCCAGTAGAAATTATGAAATGACAGTAAGTCGGTATTTAGTGAATACACTTTCCGATAGTTTTGTACGACTGCGAAATGAAAGGCATAGAGTACTAGTGCTGCTGTCTCCTACTGAACCACGCAAATCCAAATGTAGACATTTGACAAGCTGAAGATCCAAGTGTTATGCAATGTTAGGTTTTGTCAGTTTGCGATAAGCGAGTATTGGCTTCGTCATGTCTGTCCGTCAATACGTCCGATAAGAACAACTCGGTTCTCACTGGACGGATTTTCATTAAATTTTATATATGAGTACCCTTCGAAAATCTGTCGAGAAATTCAAGTTTCATTAAAATCCGACAAGAATAACGGGTGCTTTTCATGAAGACCATTATATATGTTTTTGATCTATTTCGCTCATTTCTTCTTAGAATGAGAAATGTTTCAGACAAAAGTTGTAGAGAAAATCAAAACAAACATTTTATGTTCAACAACTTTTTTTTTTCGAAAATCGTGCTACTTATAACATATGTGGAACAGTTTTGTAGAACCGGGCAAGTTACAGGTAACATGCTTACCGTGTTTCCACAAGATACTGGAATTCAGTCGCGTTCAACACGATAATTATAAGTTAGTATCAAGGTCATGTAGCGGCATGTTGTCAGAATGCAAATCTAATAATCCCGAAGTGGTTACTAAGGGTCTTCCTGGTCATTCTACACAGTGTACGAAAAAGAAGCATATTTTGGAAAAAGAGAAAGACCGACACTCAAGGTTTTCTAACATTTTTCATTTAATAAAAAGTGGTACGCCGACCTCTTTGCGCAGGACTACATAATATTTGATATGTTAATTTTCATACGTAGCCCTAAGTTCCGTAAACCCTATTCGACGAGCCGCTAGTGCCATTTACACTAATGTTGCCATTTCTTGGCTCTTTGCAGCTGAGAGTCGTGGTCCACTGGGCCGTTAGCTCTCGTGGAAACAAGGACTTGCTATGTTTCGAGGTTCCTGCTCGGATAACATCTTAATTTGAAAACATCCTTCATGACGTCTGCGCACGTATGAAGGCATATCAAAACATTATCGCAGTTGCAGTGTTACAGGACACACACATTGAAGAACTATGGCTTATCAATTAATCACAACATAGGCACAATGCTGAAGATGAAGATACTGAGGATGGTACGCAGTTACCTTACTACAGAGAGCATATAAAAATACACCGCTCAACAATTATCATGTCAGGGACATACCGTGAAGATTTAGTGAGAAAGAATTATATATTAAAAATAAATGCAGAAGAATTTGTCGAAATCGGTTCTAGGATGTAAACCATAAAACCAAAAAATAAGTACAAGAAAATAACTACGTATACGCACAATTTGAAAGAAATTGTTGGCGGTAATATATGCCTGTAGATACAAGATTTATTAACAATAAACGTTACAAGCATTCGCAGGTTAGTGTATGAATACTTTCCGGGTAAAAGAAGAACGAATTTACATCAAACAGAAGCTAGAAAGACCAACGCACGCGAAGAGGGAACTGGTTTGTATACCGCGTATTGACAGATATGTAAAGGACTAGTGAGCAGCATTACACCGCCTTCTTTCAGCCCCTATTTATACATATCTGTGCCATGTTTAGCTCTTTTATTTTCAATGTCTGACAGATTAACAGTCGTACAAAAACTGACAACGGTCAAAGATGGCTGAACTCAAATATTGCTCTCAGCTGAAATGTTTTCATCACGTGCGGAAATCACATTCCAATCTAGTGTCTTGGGTAGAATGGAACTTGTAAAATTAAAAAGATATATATCTGTGCGGTTGGCTTGTCATTCCTTTCAGTGTGTATGACCCTCAGTTGGTCTGAGTGCTCTCTTAGCGTCTGCAACATACAAATAACTACCACGCAAAACTACCGTAAGGGGCCATTTAAAAAATCGAGGGAAAAAAGATAAAAACCCTTTCATCAAATTTGGATATTACTGCCTGGACCTAAAATTTAATTATATTTGAGTACCCTAAAAACACAAAGCCAGTGGACATTGAACAAGGATTGGAATGAGTGCTACCCGTGCTAGGGTTAACTTGTCACTGTGGTCGTTCTTTGCGACATATAAACTACCGCACGTAAGTGTAAATAATTAGTATAACTTGTCTCGATTGAGAAGGAAAAGCACAGTAAATTTTGTTCTTGAGTTGAAGCATGTAAAGCACACCTAGTTGGCCCACATCTAAGTGTAAAAACATACGTAATCCATACATTTGTAATATTTGATAAATTCTCAATATTAAAACATAAACTTTGTTAAACTTATCAAATTTGACACTTATTTAGATTATATATATATATATAAATTCAATTCCTACTTCACAAAGAACTGCCCGTGTACTTTATAAACACTGGCGAATTGATGCTGTTGCAGGAAATGCACACGCCGTTTATTCTAGGAAGCCTACAAAACGTATAAGTATACTGTGCAACGAAGTGCATTATGAGTAAGAGAGCACGTGGTAAATCTCGCAAACACTGAGCTTTAAATGTTCAAAGAATTCTCACTAAAACACAACATGAAGAATTTTAATCGAGTATTAAGAAAACCCTGTTATTTTACACAGTTATCCATAATGTAAAAATAATTAAGAATAAATTTATTTTAATGGTTGATACTTTCTGAAACTTTCATAAACACTGGTAATAATTTGTTTTACAATTTCATCATTTAATTTTACCACGCTCAAAATCTCAGCTGGATGCACCCAGTAAAAAGGCACAACTAGTTGCAAACCACATAAAATTGTGTAGGAAATAAAAGGTACATGTAATATGAAAAATAAGTTTATATGTGCTACTGAAGATCTTCCTATCATCCCTTCTTCCACTTACAAAAAAAGGAGGCATAATGAAACACAAAATAATATATTTGAATTTCATATTTCTCCTCCCTTTTTTTGGGGGGGGGGGATTGAATTCATAACAGGAAGCTGGTATGTTGAATAGTTAAAAGTCAGGAAGACACTTGGAATTCATGTTCCAGAACGGGGTTTTTATAAAAAAAATCACAAAGATACACAGTAACAGGGTAATGGATAAAACTACATATTGAATAATTTTTTTTTTGGTAAATAATACGAAAAATCTAGGTGCATAAGAGGGGTGGGGACGACACATCTTGGCCGAGGCGAGAAACCCATACAACGTTTCAGTTCGAAAAAAGTGGCAGGGCCAGTTGAGACTCGAAGGCTTAAATGGAGCCATAATGTTACAAATGAACCTAAAGTAAAAATGGTGTGAGGGTGTAAATTCTATTAAATTAGTTCAGAATAGGTGGTATGAAAGGCCAGACATTTCCAGAGCATTGCAATGTGTGCAGTGATGTGATGTATATTCGTGGGCCGGTTGTTATGCAAAATGAACTTGCTTTTACAATGGGAATGATTTACTTTTAGTTTAACTTAATTAAATAAGCAAGCATTATTTTCAAACAACCAGTAATTCAACGCTACAAATTTGGTCTTCATTACCTTCTCAATTTGCCAGTTCCTTTTAAAAATCGGATGAACAAAAAATGCCACAATTATCAACGTCAGTCTAACAAAATTTACTTAGGATTCTCATAGAAAACAAATTTCTCAAGATTTAATTGGACAACTAAAAATTTTCAACTTTCTGCTTACATTGGGATAAGCAGAAATATGCGGGGACATACGTTCAGGCTATTACGTGGCTTGCGAACCACATAGTTTCTATCACAGCTGATTAAAAATGGATGGACAACAAGGGCAGAAACTTTACACACCCATTCGGCAACAAACGAAGAATATCATAATTTGGTTGGGAATAAATTATTTTCCTCGGGTAAAAATTTCTGAAGGTTAAGGCCGCTAACACATGACACGTATGTATTATATATATATATATATATATATATATATATATATATATATCCCACGTTTCAAAATGTGTATTGAAGTTCAGAGCATTTGTTTTGAATATTTATTACAAGTTCAGCGATCAATCTTGAGGGTCAGTGCTTGTTCGCCTATTATGTGAACATAGAAAATGATAAGCACACTAACACAGCTATTATCAAAAATGATTGTGTTAGAGTGCGCTTATTGTCCGTGTCTGTATGTTACACACAACACCACGTTCATTATTATTATCTTTGGAGCAGACAGTCAAGGATAAATCTGTAACACTTGAGAATCACACACGTGTTGTTCATTCTTCAGCAGTAAAACCTGAAGTCGAGATTTCGAATCGTTAACCACTGTGCATATCAATGCCTGGACTGTAATAACAAGCAACTGGTCTAAGATACGAAATTCTTGCGCAACGTATTTACATTTTTATTCCATTTTCTTCATCGTGCAATGTATGAAGGTGAAAAGAACAGGACGGCCTTCAGCCAGTGTTCCAGACAGCAAGAGGCATTAAATAAACTTCTAACACGCACAGGTGCTTATCTCAACACACAGCCTGCAATTACAGATCTTTCCATAACGAAGCTAAACATAATGCTAGCTCATGCTTCCCTAGGTATTTTCAAAACTGCAGTTTGTCCGTGAAATTACCGCAGGAACTCGGGCAGGCAGAAAAGCGGAAAACTGTACCAACTATTGAAACATTCGTTTATGACCACCTTGTAAAAAGGACTTCAAAACTTCAACGATAAATCAGATGGTTCCCTCCTCCAGCTACATTCTGCACATATACAACATATGCTTATTCACCATTACAAATTATAGTCCTAAATAGACACATGTAATCACGACTGAAATGAATCTGGAATTCTGCGAAGGTCGAGGAAGCAATACTGACAGACATGAATGTAGCTACATCTGTCTTCCGTTTCGAGCTGCTTCTGCCACTCAGTAGAACCACTCATCGCTAAAGAAACTCACATTAGAACACAACATCAGGCGAAAGACAGAAGGGCAAGTATCGGTTCAGGATACACATATGAGCTGTTACTAATTTCCTTCTTTCGTTTTCCTTCTTTGCTGTTTTCTTACTACTAATAAACTCCAAGCAGTGAAGTCCTCCTTGAGACGGCGTAACTACCCAAATAGCTACAGAACAAAATCCTGAAGGTTCGTCACTGTGTTCACAACAGCAGACTCGGATTCTTACTGAGCCAAACCGATTTATCCACACATTCACATAAACGCTTTCTTTCCTATCACTTTTAACATATTTCCATCTATGCCTAGGTCTTCCAAGCTATCCCTTGCTGAAGGTTTTGTAAACAAAATATTCTAAGCATTTCCCTTCCCCCGTATGAGCTACATGTTCCGCCCATCTCGTCCTCCATGATTTGGTGATCCCAAAAGCAATTTTATGAATTATAATTACGAAGCATTCATTATACATTTTTCTCAACCCTTCTCCTACTCCCTTCTTAAGTTAAAAACTTTCCTCAGCTCCCTCACCCTAAACACCGTCATCTGTTATTTGAATAAAGGTTGACCAACTAGATGACACTTGCTACTAGTAGTTCAGCCTACACTCGGATACCTCTTACCTCTTTTAAATGCAATTTTGGCATATTTTCAAGTCCAAATTCCATATGGATATCATCACTGAAAGTTTTAACTGTTTGTATCCGTTTTTGGAGCTCTTCCACTGATTTAGCGATCAACTTTAAATCATCCATGTAAAGTAAGTGTGATATTTTTGTATTTGTTGTGTGTTCTTCGTATCCTGTGTTCAACCTATTCAGTTATTCAGTGAGAGGGATTAAGCAAATGCAAAATAGCAGTGGTGATAATGAGTCTTCTTGAAATATTCCACATTGTATTTTTATGTCTTTTTTTTTTTCTATTAGCTTATTTTCTGTGTGTAGGCGCATACGTGTTCTCCAGTAGCTCATAACCTTCTTGGTGAATGATATAACTTTATTTTTCACCCCAATTAATTCTAGGGATTTAATTATCCAACTGTGTGGCACCCTGTTGAAGGCTTTCTGATAATCAATCCACGCCATACACATTTTTTTTCTGAGCTTACATTCTCGTAGTATTGCCTTTGAAATTAGCAGCTGATCTTTGCATCCTTTTGATCCGCTGCAGCACCCTTTCTGCTCTTTTGGCATCAAATTTTCATCACACATATATTTTGGCATACGCCTGCTTATAATAGACGTCATGAGTTTGTATATTGTAGGCAAACAGGTCACACGTCTGTAATTCTTTGGATTTTCAGTATTCTCGTTTTTTGGAATAAGGAATGCTACTCATGCCGTTAACCACTCCGGTATTTGAACTTCTTCAATCAATTTGTTAAAAAGTGCAGCTATATGCTTGTGTTATTGTCATTATTATTATTACTATTATTATAATACAATTCGTGCTGAACACTTCACAAGGAGAGAATATTTTAGCAGAAATTGCACGTCATTACCATATTATAAAATTGTGGTACTGATGTATGCTCCACCTCTGTTGCTTTGTACAGTTTTGAAGATAAATTAAACTTGAACAGTGCAGAAACACAATAAAAAAAACTTAAACCTGCTTTACAGAGACGCAGTAAAGATTTCGCGCAGGGGGGCTTCAGTTGCTTCATGAATTTCACAATTCCAAGAGCAAGACATTCCCATCGCCTGTTATACTGACGTTTACTGCAGCAGCATCGCAAACAAAATGCGATACATACTTTTCACATTCATGGACAAGAAAAGTGCAGCGGAATTTCTGAGAAATGACGCCCCAGCTATCCGACATTGCAGAGTGCAAATACGTGTAATGGTCTGCCGGTCATATTTAAGTGTGTCTATTTATAATACAAACATAAATCAACCAACTTCAGGGTGCAGAACGCGTCTTTTCATCCTGAAACTCGCTCAGACCGTCACGAAATTCCCGGCCTCATATTCAATCCAATTCCCTTTACCACGGAAGACTTAAGGATTTCATGTGGTGACTATACGGTCTACAGTCTTCTAGTCTATGATAACGTGCAGCATGTTATGTGCTTACCGACTTTTCGGTCAAACCTGGCGTTAGAGGCAGCAGGCTTCCTCGAAATTTTGGTAATCACGAAGTACTTACCGGTGTCATAAACCAGAACACTTTACTGTGTCCTCCAGAACTCGCTTGGGATTCCATCCTAAACCAGTTCAGTCCACTCAGTATTCGTCACTCCATATTTATTTAGGATCCGTTGTAGTATTGACTTCCCCTGTCAGTCTACGTCTTCAAAGAGGCCTCTCCCTCCAAAGATTACAGGGACATATACATCATTTATCATCTCGTATGTGTTATATAGGCCACTGGGCCCATCCCCCCTGTTACAACAACAACATGTTCAGCTTCTTATTACCTAACCTTCCCATCCTCCTATTACTACTGCTCCCTTAGGTTCAGATGTTCTCTTCAGAACCCCGTCTCACGCTATGAATCTAGTATGTTATTCCATTATGTTTCAGTAACAAAGCCTGAAAGCGACATCAAGCAAAGTGTACAAGTATGGAACACAGAAGAAACCACCTGGGGACAGAATAGGCCTTAAAAAGCAGAATAAAAATGTTGAAGAGACAAGTGGCATTCGGGAGCCGCCTGCTAGACACAAAAGCCTCTAAGAAGGAGTGCAATAGGCCCACTGGAAAGCGACCATGACCAATATGCGGAATATTAATACGGCCCCGTGGACGAGAGAAAACCAGTACACACAGCAATATAAAGGAGTAGAAGAACAGCAAGAAGAAGAAACCACAAGGAATGTGCAACCAATAAGAAAGAGATGATATAATAAAGTATTCTGTCTAACAGTGAGTGCAAAACCAGCAAGGAGGTATAATAAGAAATGAGTTAAGTCGGATAGACAGGGTTGGGTAAAAATCCAAAGAAAAATAACCACAGCAGGTCAAGGATGTAACTTGCCACACGAACACGTAAACCAATAACAGATTATAGATCTCTTAGGCACACGGCGTCGAAACGCGTATGGCCACAGGAAGGCTACAGAGTGCAGAGAGGCGCTGGCCAAATTTAATATAAATAAGCAACTGTGGGCACTTTAATTTTTACGATTCCCAATAAAAGAAGGGTACACTGTATTGTATGGATGGGATATGAAATCACGAATAAGTAACGGTAAGCAACACTGAAGAGGAGAGTATGGACACTAAGAAGGAGGTCATACAAAAGAGCTTCTTACAAATGTCGTACCTCTAAACGTCGGTATGTAACGGAAAGACACCTGACTTACCAGCCACATAAGATTGCTGGTAACAGTGACAATAGCACATGCCCTTACTGCGTCACTGAGGGCTCAATATCCGCTATTTACATGGCTCTATAACCACCCCGTGACGCAGAAATTTGTAAAGAGCAACACTGTTGCCGTACTGTTATTGTTGAATACCGACACGAGCCGAGGAAAGCAGCACTATTCCACATAATGACACATGCACGTCGCACTCCTGCTGACGTCACAGTTGTCTGCAGAATCTTAATACAACTCCTCTGGTGGCAAATAATGAAGTTATCGTCTGTGTGCTAAGACTGCAAGTAAGAAAGAAAGCAACGCAATCCGAAAACAAATCAGGCAGGTTTATAATGTTGTTATTGTTGTTGTTGTTGTTGTTATATTTGCTTTTTTTTTGGCTAGAACTAACATTTTTTTAAGAAGCAAGTTACAACTAACTGCTCAGACGCTCTTCGCGTCTTATAGAATCCAGAAATTCAGAGCCCTCAACTGAGTTGTATTCACAACTCATACCCTTAAAATCCAATGCAGTACCATTCCCACGTCTATGTGAACGTATTTCCCAAGTAATTTTTCTCTTCGGGTTTTGCGACCAAATTTTAGTGTGCATCTCGTACGTCTGATGCGTGCTCAAATCATTCGCCAATCTTGTTCCCCTTTATATGATAATGTTAATGGCATCTATTGTAACAGCTTCTCAGTACACAGTCAAAAGAAGTTTGTCGCACACATCATTTTAAATCTCTTTCAAGCCACTTACGAAAGTGAAAGCAAACATTTTCTCTCCTCCGCGGTTCTTGACTGACATATCAATTTAGATTTTTTCAGATTTTGATTCTAAAAGGAAAAGGGACGCTTTTGCCACTTGCTCCTTGTCTCTGTCATGTTACGCTTGCCACTGTTTGCGTAATTTCTATTTAACACACCTCAATGTTTATTCAGTTAAGACGTTCAGCTCACTCGTCAATATTATTTCCCTCTGTCAATAATGTGAATTCTATTCAAGGATTCCCTTATTTAGTAGTCACATGTACATATTCACCTAGTGTGTAACCATGTGTACTGATCGATGCTAGAAAATGTGTTCTGTAATGTAGTAGAGGGACGTACGTAGGCTGAGAACACTTTTGACCTTGACCTTGACCTTGACCTTGAGACGGTCATTATCCTCAAGTTGACGCCTAGACCCCTCCCTCGCCCTGCTCGTCCCTAGTTTGAACCTAAGGTTTAGCTTTACTTCCAAAATCAACCTACACCTAAGCTCCACCATTTCAACACAAACTCCACCGCTTCTCCGTACCTCCATTGTCAACCCTACACCTAAACTCCACCACTTCCCTATACCTCCAACGTCAACCTACACCTAAACTCCAAATTCCACATCTTCCCTGTACCTCCATTTTCACCCCTACACCTAAACTTAATCGCTTCTCGATACTTCCGTTCCACCTCCATTGTCACCCTACGCCAATATCAAAATACACTTAAACTCCACCGCTTCACCTCTATTTTCAACCTACACCTAAACTCCACCGATTCTCCGTACCTACAATATCAACCCAACACCTAAACTCCACCACTTCCCGATACCTCTAACGTCAACCCTACATCCCAAATCCACCGTTTCTTGTATGAGCTGGTGTGGATGTTAGATATCGTCGTAATGTTTCGTATTGGATTCATTTTAATAATATCCTAGAACATAACCAATGCCATCGTAGGTATTGGTATTAGACTTAGAGTTAATTTGAGTAATATTTAAAGACACTAACCAATGCAATCCGATCCTCGAATACGGTGCCATTGTTGGGATTGGTATAGGGTTTTAGGATTCATTTTAATAATATTTCAGGACACCGCCATTGTCCCCCCCCCCTAAACTCTAGGAGTTGATTGGGAATGAGAGATATCGTAAGGAATTATTTATAATTTCATAACAATATGGGATAGGCTTTTTAAGGTTCATTTAATAATATTTTAGGATACCGCCAGGGTCACCATACACCCAAACTCCACCAATTCCTTGTATGAGGAATGAGTGACTCTTCGTGGACGTTAGTGTGGACACCATTGTGAATTATAATTGTCGCCATAAGGAATGTTTTGTAATAACAATGGAACGTGTCAAATGAATGTGTAAACGGAAAAAATGAAATAATCCTTGGGACATGTTGTAACAAGTTAGCCTTACAATAGACCATGTGCGGTCCAAGAAATAGTAACAAAGTAACATAGGTCAGATCCGAACTGAAGTGTTTGGCTGAGGGAGTATTAAAGAAAACATGTCTGTCAGTGACCGAAATCATTATGTTTTATTGTGATTTTCTGGAGTAAAACAGGTCAGGGTATAACATACATAGAGGTTAAATAGTTGTACAACACGAAACCTAAAGCACTCTTGGACAAATGAATTCACATAAAAAAACAATCATTTTATGTTACTCTTCAATACCTTATATATATATATATATATATATATATATATATATGTGTGAGTGTGTGTGTGTGTGTGTGTGTGTGTGTGTGTGTGTGTGTGTGTGTGTGTGAGTTT
>Ga0123352_10008643_pt1 | contig 15846 bp, 7 predicted proteins | sample TergutLab28metaG_FD_89700 | JGI IMG/M metagenome (GOLD analysis project Ga0123352, IMG submission 89700) | Labiotermes labralis P1 segment gut microbial communities from Petit-Saut dam, French Guiana - Lab288 P1 | ecosystem: Host-associated > Arthropoda: Insects > Digestive system > Gut ... | reverse complement strand
TATCATCACACCTATAGGTGTGATGATACCAGAGGCTGTGTAATGCAATTTTGACCTCCTGATGATGAGCACATGTGCTCGAAACATGTAGAGGCATGAAATAAACTTATTGTGAAACAAAAAGTTTGTGCATCAAGTTGGTTAATTACTGAGATAAATATACTGAAATGTACGGTCAGCAAAACGTCAAAAAAAGAGTGGAATATTATGTTTAAACGGTTTTGTGACACAATAGTCTGATTCTGTTAGTTTGAGCCATGCAACAGGAAATTAATACCAAGAAACTTTTTTTTTTTAATATTCCAAGATGTACCTAGCCCTCATCAAGACACGCGGTCCCGTTAATTTCACTTTATTAAAGCACTAGAACACTAGAAGCTCCCAAAGTTTGAAATACCTTCATTAGGCCGGCCAAATAAAAGACAGATTAAGCATTGGATGCACGTATTTTCCAAAAATATTGTTACCATCTCAAAACTCGAGGATCCAGAAGCTGACGTAACTGAGGACCCAAAGATATTAAAGGCACAGTACAAAATACAGTCACCCGGACGACCCCGCGTCCGTCATTTGTATATCCCTGGTTTAAACACTGTGCACACATTTCAGTAGACATGCTAGCAACAGTTCAGTCTGAAGAATATCTTTAGCGCAGTTCTTGCTGTATCTCATTAACACAAGTTTGTTTGTTGGTCCCTGGTCGAAGCTGTCTGTAGTGAATATTTTATTACGAATGTATATAAAACATATACGAATAAAGATAAGAAAAAATGATTAGGTGTAGAAGACTGAAGATTTTGCTGCTGCAAAAAGGTAAAAAATAACAATATTACATCTTGAAATGTTGACGAATTTCTTACTTATAAAAAGGGAATGTACAAGCTGTCTACACCGGCCAAGGATTACATTATTTTCAGCGGGGTTGTATTGGTGCTTATCCATATAAACTACATGTTCATGCCACGAGGAGTCTACGCATAACTAATGTACATGGAATTTAAAAGTGTAAGTACTATTTATCAAATAAATTTAAATTTTTGGGACACGTTGGAAACTACAGCAAGTCCCGTTGCTTTCCTGCCAGAATGTTATATTAATTACTGTCCTAGTTTCCAACAGTATTAACAAAAATATTTAGTATCTACATAATGTGTATGTGTTTAAATGGACGTGAACCATTCTTTTCAAAGTTTCTTGTTTAGTAAGGAGAGCTAGGCTGGTGCTTCGATTTCCGTTTCTGTCAGTATTTATTCCCTCTGTACCTCTTAACGCAGCGAACTGACTTTTGTGATAGTAAGAAAGTTATTACCTCATAAATTTAGAGATTAAAGTCTCTGAGATGTAACGGCTTTGTTGTTGGGTAAATGCTTTCGGATGTTTTGAAGAGTATGAAGGTAAACTTAATGCGACCTATCGAAGAAACAGGAACTATTTCCCAACAACTCATAGTAACTTTAGAGCACTTCCACTTGAAGCTTATGCAACACCGCTCTTAAAACTTCAGCTCTGCTAATGAAATAATGTGAAATGCCAACTTGATAAAACAAGGTAATTTTATTGGTTCTATTCTTAGCTCGACATGTTTCGGGTACATACGCTTATCATCAGGAGCACTGGATGTTGAGTTGCAGCATATGGTTTTCTGCACCGAGTTTCTGGATGGATGGTGGGCTTGAGAGCCACTGCGGATGGTGCCGTGTGTACGGTGCGGATGGTGTCGTGCAACTGCACGGCACCATCCGCACCGTACACACGACCTACCCAGCGGCTCTCAAGCCCACCATCCATCCAAAAATTCGGTGCAGAAAACCATATGCTGCAACTCAAAATCTAATGCTCCTGATGATGGGCATATGCGCCCTAAACATGTCGAGCTAAGAATACATCAATGAAATTACCTTTTTGCATCAAGTTGGCATTTCACTTTATTTCATGAGGAAGATGCACAGTCAAACAACCCTCAGCTCTACTACTCTGTAAATTGAGGCAAAAATGCATTGCTCTAAAATTGTAAGTCAGAAGACTTGTAAAAATTTGTACGTAAATATACTGCATAAAAACACAAATGTAAAACAAAAGCACTTCCGCTCCAAACGTGTCCTTCTTCCTTCCTGATAACCACAAGTACTTGATCATTCATAAGGTAATGGACTGTAAAAGAATATGTAGGAATAAAATTCAATATGAAAAATTTTTATTTTGAAAAATACAAATTCACGCAATGGACGGATTTCTAATAGTGACGTCACAAGTTATGTCTTTATTGCCTTTTTTCACTCTAGCATCGCTACGTTCATAAAAACCCATATTTTTGGAAGGGCTTCATATGTTTTACCCAAATTTGTAATTAAAATTCACTTATTAATTTTAACTTGTATATCAATTTTTGTTGGTTTTTACTAGTTGATATATCAATGATGCTTCTCATTTCTCCTTTATACTCCCAAAGAGATCACGATATGAAGGACTATTTTTAAACAAACAGTAGACAGTTTGAAAATATTTTTTATCGTATAAAATGTAAGTGACCTTCAGATGACCCTCTGGTTCACACACACACACACAGACACACACACACAAGTGTTTGCCTGGGTGGATGGAAGCAATCAATTAGGCAGATTGAAGCGACTCATCCATTGAGTTCAACATGATTACTTCGCTGCTTGAAACTCTCTACTTTGCCTGCACTCTGGATATTGAAGATGCGACAACAAATATTCCTGCCCTTGAGGAGGGCACACTTAAAAGTTTGTGATCAATTCCATGAAGTATGGCTAATTTAAAGATTATTAAGATTCCTTCTTTACGGATGCTTGACACATGTGTTACGCGATAAACGTTGTTTCCCTTCAGTTAGATTCAGGATTGTTGTTTTGTAAGATAAAATAACAAGGAGGCCAACTATCTGCTAACGGCAGTAAACACCCACTGCAGTGTGATGTATGCAGTTACAGTGTTAACACGCATAATGCATAAACGTTGTATTTCGCTGATTACTTGTTACCGCCTCCATTTGACCTGCAACCCAGCTGCAGCACAGTCAGTTAATAGAAACAAGGTACTGTCTTGTTCATAAGCAATTCATTTTTATAAATTTCGTTATATGTTGACAGTAGAGAATTCGCGCCAGATTAGAATAGTTCCCTCACTCAGACACGTGTTTACTTTCGAATAGATCAATTTTTAGGAGCTTTTGTGAAATCATGAAAAGAGACTATTAGCTTTGTCAGATCTGTCTGTCCGTCCTTTTGTGTGTCAGCCTATAAGCGAGTAAACAACTCGGCTACCATTGGAAGGATTTTTTTCATGTATTTGATATTTGAGAATTTTTCGAAAATCTGTCGAGAAAATTCAAGATTCACTAAAATCTGACAGGAATAGGGAATTCTTAAAATGTACATTTATGGTATCCCGCTCAGTTCTTCTTAGAATTATAAGTGCAGTGGAACCCCATTTATCCGGATTAATTGACATGGTGAAACATCCGGATAAACAGAAAATCCGGATAATTGGATTTTTATTTGAAAATACGCTACATTGGCAGTTTACAGTTCGGCTGTTACTATTTACAGTATGTCTAAAGTTTTCAACCGCGTCTCATTTGAAGTTCTAGAAGCCATAGCACTGTACTGTACTTGATCCGGTAACCGGTAATTTCAAGGCAAGATCGTTTTGTTGAATTCTCGACAATTTTACACGAAGAGCCAAGCCGATCCGGATAACCAACGTCAGGAAAGGTGGAGTTCTACTGTATTACAAAAAGACGTTGTTTAGGAAATCAGAACACTCATTTTACGTTCAATAACTTTTTCAGAAAATTCTTCAATTACTAAATCAAGTGGTAAAATATGGTAGAGCCAGACAGGCCACAGATGACAATATATACGGAGCATGCGCATTGCGAGCTTGTTAACTGAAGCTACAGACACACACTAGGAGTAGGTAATACTTTTCCACTTTAACTATCGTTAGACGAACGCGACTTATTGTTACGTTATAGAACATTGCCTACCTTGTTACTTCCTCCCATGCCTGTTCGTACCCCCCCCCCCCCCCCATACCCCATCCCACCAACTTTCTCTCCACTCGTCAATTCAGCAAGTGATTTATTCCAGTGGCCATATCGATTCAGTTTCTTTATCGTTTCTACAATTTATCATTTGTACGAAAACCTTACAGTTTAGAAGCATTATTGACTGTTTAAAAATAATTCCCACTTTATTCCAAAAAAAAAGAAGTCTAAGAGTAGGTTTACGGAAACGCAATACAATCACCATTGTGACGGATGATTACCTCCCAGCACTTGGGCATCTCTGTGCACACTTGTCAACATACCCACGCTCTTGGTTGAAGTTTCTTCAGCGAATAATCTGTCAGGGTTTTTGAAATAATTACCTTCAACTCTGAAATCTAATCGAAGCCCGCGAGCTATTTAAAGCTTGTGTATTAGGTTGGACATTTCTATATGTCGCAGTGTGATTGCTCCTAGATCAGCTACATTACTCAGGCTTGTAGGCTTATTCAATTGTAGGATGGGAACAGTGCCTGTAGACCTATCAGATCTGGCACGAATCTTTAGACGGGAGAACAGACTCTTGAAATTTCTTTATCATGAGCAGTTTTTTGCACTTTTCGTGTGATCTTCTTCCTAAAGATTTTCCAATTCTTGGATCATCTGCAAAGTTTACGCAATCGGCACGAGAGTGTCTAGTCTAAGTAGATACTGTGCTTTGATCCCTCTAATCTTTTCCATGCATTTTTTGTACTTCAGAGTTCTCCTCTAATCGGTTCTTGGCACCCAAAGTTTGGACTTTGATTTACGATAACTGATCTTAGCGTTTATGAAATAAACCCGTTTCCAATTTTGGAATCTAATTATGCCTGTACATTAGGTTAATGTTTTTGCTTTGATACGTGTATATGTGTCTTAACTGACATCAAAATTAGAAATATTTATATGCCAATCTGTCCTCGCATGCCTGAATAACATTACTTCTGAAAAGACTATGTGTCATTCAATGATACAAATATAGATCCAAAATAATGTAATAACATTAATTACTTCCAAAAGTGGTCGGAGGAGAAAGGAATAACTTCATATTTAATCCAAAATATATAAATAACCAACAAATGTACTGCAATATTATAATGTATTTTATTCATTATTTTCTCGCCAAAATGTTTCGGTCAGTATTCCGGCCATCGTCAGGGTGATGTTAATATTACAAGAGTACAGATGTATAAATTTGGTCAACTGTTTCAGTACATTGTGAATATAATACATAATGTGTGTTGAAGTGCAATTAGTTGTTATTTATGTACTTTGAATTTGATTAATGCATGGAAGATGGAACAAATTACAACACTTCACACATATTTGTTCTAATGTTGTCAACATTATGAAAGCAAATGCCAGAGTATAACTTTCAAAGACGGGACACGGCCCGCACTCTTCTCAGTTAGTTAATTGTGTTGTTCTGTGTATTGTTTGTGTCGATTTTATTGTTCTATGTATTGTCTATGTGTAAATGTGTACTGTAATACTGCCACCGGGTGTCAACCTAATTGTATTTAACAAATATATCATATCATAACAAAGCCATAAATTCTGTACAAAAGTCACGTGTTTATTCTGCAGTAACATCTGAGTCTTATTCCAGGGTGGGTTAAGGCAACTAGTGCTCACGTCTTTCTGTTTCACCAAATGTAATCACGTCTGAAGTCGTATGAGACATTTGATAATGACTGTACGTAATTAATTGTCACATAACCTAACAGTTAAAATATACATATTGAAGAAACGTATAAATTGTTGTAGAACAAATTTAATTATGCTGGTATATCTGCCGAGAAAATTATATTTTCTTTCCTTAAAATCTCAAGCCTCCTTAAGTACATACTGATTCTAATGACTGTGGGAGGTGTACAGTTTGTATTCTGACCTTACAGTAAAGTGTTGTGAGTGTAACGCTTATGGCAGCTTACTTATGTTTGAGGTAGGAGGCTGGTTGCCTGCGTGGCAGAGTCAGAAAGCCAACACGTATGTTGAGGAGTTACTATATAACATAAGAGAGAGAGAGAGGAAAAATATGAAAATTCTCATTGACAACCATCCTGGCATTGGTCCAAAGTCAGTGAGGTGTGAGAATAAAGGAGAGTCGTTTGCAGTAATTGTTTACTGGATGAAAAGTGGCAACTGTAGCTTGTTGATTAGGCTTCCTTGAGACTAATGTGTTCAGGTTCAAGTTTATGCCTCTGTATGTATATAGAAAGTGAATGGTGTAATATACTTTCTCTAAACAGAACTAACTCTGAATTTATGTGGCTCTAGATATGGTCCTGTGACGGATTGTTGTGAATCTCGAAAGAAAATACAATAAATTCTGCTACAACACATTAGTTGGCCGATCCCGATGGCCGCCCTGTCTAAGGCGTGAGTCTGAGGCCGCTCGCTTGTGGGATTGTGGGTTCGAATCCTGCTACGGCCATGGTTACACACGGTTGTACAGTTTAATATATACGTTTGTCAGCCTGCTTTGTAAAGTTGTAATTAATCTATAAATTCTCACTTGCAGTAATTGCACTGGGCTACGTGAACTACACAAGTTTGTTAATCGCTCGAAGCTAACTGTATACTAGAAGTATGTTTCCGAATTTAATTATAAAATTTAAATGCAGATTGATTTACAAATGAGTTTGCCTCAACTTGGGCTATGACCATCATCATTATCATCACCACTACTACCACCACCACCACCACCATCAACACATCTCCTTTCTTACAAATAATCCATTAAAACTTAAACAACAAACGTCTTCTTGGAATGCACTCGTGATGATGCCTCAGCGACCCACAAGCCGCTTTCATCACGGCGTCTGTCTTCGCCAACTACCTAGCAAATAAATTGTAAATTCGAAATTCCCCCACGGACTGGGGCAGAATTTAGCTTATTATTGGAAAATAATGCCTTGCGGCAGCAATTCGAAAACTGCAGTCTCTAAGGGCTAAATTATGTAGAACTAAAACTAAAACTCCGAAAGTCACGTCAGTTTTGTTACCACTTCTGCTAAACATGCAGTTTGTATCCAGTCCTGCTGCTAGCTATTCTGGCTGAGAGTTTGTGACCTTCTTTAGCCTCACTAGCAGTTACCAATTTGCCAGTTAAATACGCCACGACAGATTCTTTGCACATTAGTACCGATTTAATGTAATTTCATGTAATTCACAAACTATTGTTTCATTTAGCGTTAAATAAACAAGTCGGAAGGTGTTGTTAAATAAATGAAGGAAATGTCAGTAATTAGAATAATATTGCAGTGTTCACACCCAAAGAGGTCAGCACAATTGTTATAAGTTCCGTTATATTTCGGAGCTACGTTCTGAAATCCGACCTAATCCCAAACTGGCCTGACAAAAGCCTTTTTGTGCCTCATGTGGGTATTTCGAATAAAATAATTTGAGAAGCGTCATTAATTAAGTCGTACGTTCCTGGGACTTTGAACTGAACCATTACTGTCTATGTCAGCATTTTCCCAGAACCTATTTTTTTACCCTTCGAAAGCTTTACAGATAAACATTTCGCAGAATGGGTTTATGGTCTTCATGTCGGATTGTCAGTACCAAGAAGAAGATAATTTTTAAGGATGCACTCTAGGATATGAAAATTGTTACTCCGACATGTAATATTTAATATAAAGCATAAATTTTAAATTTTGTCGCAGTCCGTTCCAAATGACGTAATTTAAACTTAGTATGCTCAATAACAAATTCACTTTTTACTTGTTAAAATTATTTAGACTTCGTGTAAAGAATAAAAACACATAACAAGTGGGTAACATGAAGCAATACACCTTCTGTTGTTAATGGCGTTTGAGTACTTTGTCTATTAGAGGCCAATATGTTTCCGTCCAACAGAATTATATATTGGAAATCTGGCAGTCAACTACATGTTTCGGCTTAAAATTAAGCCAATATCAAGCTTTGTATAGAGACTAAAAAGACGGCATTTGGCAACTGCAGTTATTACATATTCAAGTTCAAACATCAAGATTGTTACCTCAATTAGTATTGTCCGATATCATTGATTCTTATCATAAATATTAGGTTGATAACTTTAATATCTTTAAATATAAGGTAAAATATTTACAGTTTCCTCAAAATGCACTGTCCACTGTACTCTCTCTATGTCACTTGTACTTTTGTAACTTGGATTTTATGGTCGGAAATGCATACAAATTGGCAGTCGGAAAAACCTCAAAAGAAGAATTCACTTGGGAGATTTACGCATGGATGAAATGATAAATTATCAGAGTCCTTTGAAACCCAGTGCTTGTTATACCTACCGCCTGCTTTACCGTTAAAGAACAGCGCTTTTTGAACTCAAATAATGTTCATGTATTTCTTCGGATGATCATAAATAACACAGTTTATATACTTAGAGTGTCATTAACGGACTGGTTTTTGTGTTAGAGACGCAGTATATTTTATGTGCGGTTTGACCTGAATACATATCATTTATTATATATTAAACCACCATCAAACACAACTATGCATACATTGTGTAGCAAAAAGACACAAGTTTCAGTCCTGCCGGACGATCATCAAGCTACTTATAAAAAATTTACGAAGAAGAATAAGAACACGCAAATATCATGTATGTACTTGTTGTGATGTCACGCTTATTTTTTTTATAAAGGTGATTCTATGCGTTCTTAGCAGAAACAATTAAGAAATTCGTGTTACCTGAAGAATTTCTTGTTCCGAAGTTTGTAAAAAGCTAAATATTTTAAAGTTCTTTACTTGGGTTAGTTGCGAAAATAATGATTCAGGTTTAAAGTATTGAAATTAATGTAATTCAGGACTTGAGCAGGGTGTACTTTTCCTTTCGTTCATTCTATTTTCCACTTACACAGGAACATCGTTTCTGATTTTTCAAGGGTTGAAACATTGTGTGTGTGTGTATATATATATATATAATGTGTTTTAAATTATTGTTTTGTTCCTGGAATTTTCTTACTTATATTTACTTTTTGTAGAAAAATGTTAATTTAATGTGGTCATTATTTTCCTCGTCTTCTCTTGTTGCCAAGCCCACTGCAACTTAGATATTTAAGTTGAAGTGGGGGTTGACGTGAAAGAAGTGGAAAGTGAAACCCACAAGCGTCCAAAAATAAAATCGAGATGGCTTAGAAAAAACCCGATATTTAATTATATGAATTTCAATGTTTTAAACCTCGGTCTTTATTGTCCGAAGAGATGCATGGAAAACAATTTTACAATATTTGATATTGTAAAAAAATTTATCAAGTTTATATTCTTGAAATACATAAAGTCCACAATGTAAGCTACTAGTAGAGCATTTACATAAAAATAGGGGTTGTAAAAATATTTAAGAAATCTCACAAAAAATACATCTGCAATATTAACATTATCATTTTGATGTTCATGTGACCGTGCATCGTGAAAAATTCTTATAAAAAACCAACTAGATGCACTAATTTCTCAAATTTATTCTTGGAATAAAACTCTTCATATTTCGGACAGTTCCTCTGTCCATCATCAGGAGTTTTTCACTGTACACACAGCAATGGTATGTGTCGTACAGGTTTGCTGACAGCTTGCGAGCAGCTCGCAAACTGTCAGCTGAGAAATTAGTGCATGTAGTTGGTTTTATTATAGGAATAACATTATCATGTTTACCCTATTTTATGCTGTCGGGATAGCATAGTCGGTATAAGGACTCCCTATGAGCTGAAAGGTCCAGGGGTCGAATCCCGGTAATAACGAGTTTTCCGTACAATCCAGACTGGCCTGGGGCTCATCTACCCTCCTGTTTAATAAGTTCCGGGTCTTTTCCTGGGATGAAGTGCCTGAAGTGCAGCGCTGACCACCTACCTATTTCTAGTGTCGTTTACGAATGGGTTTGAGCTACACCTCCACCTTCCCTCCTGTGCTTGGACAGGCATGTCATGGTGACTTTCATCTTTACCAGAATTTTAATTTTTTATACAGCCGGATGATTTTCCAGTAGGACCGAAACAAGTAGCTAACCGTTACACAACGTATAGTTGTGTTTGTTGATGGTTTACTAATTAATTAATCACTAAAATACTACGGGATACCTTCCGTCATTTTTAATAGGTGGTAAATGATCCGCATACTTAATTCTGTTATACGTCATGATCCGCTGTAGAACTATGAATTTAGTTTTCAAGAAATACTGTCTTGTGTTGACTGGGTAAATTAGTGATAATAGTGTTGCTGTAAAAGTTAAAGTAGTGTTTTTTTCTTAGTGTTTTTGTTTTGCATGGAACGTGTTATTCTTAACTATTAACAAATCCTTTCTTGTGCTTGCAGGTGAGTAACGACGCCCTGTGTGTTGACATGTGTCTGAAGACGCTGGCTGGAGAGTAGAGTAGAAACAGACCGCAGGGTATGCTAAGATATTTTTCCCTTTATGCACGGTACGCAACTAAGTTAGTCACGCAACCTTTACGTATCCATTTACAGTTCCAAGTCGAACATTGTTAAGAACATGACGAAAGTTCTTTGCGATTTTGGCTGGAAGCATTCGGGAGAAATATAAGTTATATGCAAAAAAAAATACGAAATTACTTTTATGCAATTTCATCAGCATTTTCGCATCGCGTTGCTGCTCTCGACAAGACAATTAAAGTGACTCACGCTAAGCAACGACCCTCTGTTTTGTCCTGTCATTATTTTCATTCATAGTTCGGTGTGCATTAGCCTATTTTTTTACTATTAAAAATGTAAAAGTAAAGCGATCCCGTTACAGGCCCGGTTTTGCCCAGAGGGTGTTTAGAGGTATTGCTGTGCTCTTCCATGACCACGGCACTAGAAGGGGGTGAGTGGTCAGCAGCACTCCCTAGTCGCACTTTACTCCCGGGAAAGAAACGGTACCCATTTTATAGGCGGCTGGGTGGGCCTCAGGGCCTATTTCTTTTTAATATTATGTCGCCTAAAATACGTTTGAAAGTAGCATTTGGTGTTCCAGGGCTCTAAAAAAAATTCGTCTCTTGAATTGGATTTATTAACATGTCCTTATTCATAAGCCAGGTTTTAGAGCCATCAAGTCAAGGAGGATGATATGATGGGATTTGTGTGATACATGTTACAGAAATTCTAAATAAACCTAAATATGTGTTATATAGAGGGTAGTTGACCTCTGCGCGTGTTGAACAGATATGTTCATTTACCATAATTTTTCAAGGTGGGATGGTTTCCATTAAATGGGAATGTCAAATGCCTGAATGACAGGTATTGGTGATGCAAAAATCCCTGTAAAGTTTATTATTTCCCTAGGGATGACCTTAAACTCGAAGTCTGGTGTGCATTGAGTGCGCGTAAAAATATACGGTCCTGTTTTCGAAAAAAAAAATCTAATCACTACGTATCTTTCATTCTGTCACATTTTTTAAGGATTTAATATAGGAATAAATATATATATAGATATAGGAATAAATAAATAAATAAATGTATATATATATTTACCTCCAGCCGTGGCGCACGCAGCATATTCTCAGTGACTGTTCTAGAGGAGGTACTCGGCGAAAGTTTTATAAATCGCGGTTTGTGGCCTCCTAGAATTCCACATTCAAATTTGAGCTGTTATTATTTGTGGGGGACAGTGAAAGTTATATTTTTTTGTGAACAATCTACATTCTTTACAAGAACTGGAAACTAATGCTGGAAGATGCTAGCTATTTCAAAATTACAGCTGCGTCGCCTGTCTAGAAATATTTTCAGAGGGAACGATTCCTGTACGGAAGCCGGAGGCTAAGACTTTTCTTCCAACCTATTTCGAACTCCCGACACCAAACCCTTAACGGCTTGCTATAACTGCTACCCTGTCGCGACTCTGGTGTTTTGTTAAAATATCCTATTTCCAAATTGTACTGTGCAAAATACTTTTATTTTATTCCCAGATGTATGAAATTAACGGAAAAAGTGTTTTTAGGCGCCTTCGTAAGATTGCGAAACACGGCTTTCAGCTTCGTCATATCTGTCCGTCCGCATGGAACAACTCGGCTCCCACTGAAAGAATTTTCATAAAATTTGATATTAGAAGATTTTTCGAAAATATGTTGAGAAAATTCAAATTTCATTAAAATCGGAGAAGAATAACGGGTACTTTACACGAAGACCAATAGACATTTGTATCACATCTCGCTCATTTCTTCTTAGTATGAGAAGTGTTTCAGACACCACTTGTAGAGAAAATCAAAATGCACGTACTGTGTTCAGTAAACTTTTCGAAAATCATACCGTTAATGAGAAAAGGCGGAAAAATAATGTAGAGCGGGGCAGGCCACTTACGAGAATATAGCTCATGCGCATTGCATGGTGGTTACCTAAGGCTACAAATACACACACTCAGGTTGTGTAATATTCATTGCTTTTCCACAGCAACAATTGTTGCACGAACGCTCCCAAATGTTACGTCACACGTACATTGCCTGCCTTGTTAAATCTCTTCTGTAGATCGAGGTGACTGTTCAGGTTCAAGCACCTGCCGCTACACTTCCAGCATACAAGCTCCTCCCCTTCACTTCCCCCTATACATGAGTAGAAGTCTGGATGGACTAAAACAGAAAGAATGTAAAGAACCATTCATAACATACTTGGTGTGCTAGGCCCCATCAGACTGTTGTCCTGTTGAGAGCAAGAAAATTCTCGTCGTCTTGACGATGTGACATGAATCTGACGGTTAGACGCCGGCCTCTCACCTTGGAGGCTCAGAATCGATCCCAGGTTTTGTTTGTGAAAATTGTTGTGTGCAAAGTAGCACTGAGACAGGTCTTCTTCCGAGTACTTCGACTATCCACTGTCAGTTTCATTTCGCCAGTACTTCAATGTCTTCGTCATCTATATGTTTCTTCTAAGAGGAAAAAAGGGCGAAATCTGAGAAATTTCCAAGAACCAATGTTTTTTCAGAAATGGGATCCTTGGGAGCATTTTGCAGAAAAGTACTTTTACTTTCGTTTTTGAAGAGGAACTACATGAGCCCTTACATTTATGTGTGTTCTGACGTCATCTTCTACACTTCCCGATCAGTAGCTCAGTCAGATATTTTGTGAAGTCTGGAAATTTTGTTGTGATGACAGAATTATAGAAAAATACAAAAAATGCTTTAGTATCTTTACTCTTGTGTTGATCTAGGCATGAACCTACTACGTATTTGCTGTGCGATTTGTGGGGTAAGGGAACGCATAAAGATCCAACATGGTCTCCATTTTGTTTAATGCAGTTACAGAAGAATTTTAAATAAAATGAAATTTCTTCAATTTTTCAAACTTTGCGTTTATATTGAAACATAACTGTCTGTGCAACTTGGTAAGTAGGCGTAATTAAAAATCTGAAATGTGCCATCCCCGTTGTGTGTAGTAGTTAATAGGTAGGGCAATTACAGTCAATAACACAACAATATATATCTAATTGATATTTATTAGAAGATGATAAAAACTACATGTTTCGGCCAACATTGACCATCATCAGGTTTTTCATCCGAAAGAACTGTATGCTGTAAGAGTGTTTACATGTATAAGACCTTATATAAACACTCTTGCAGCATACAATTCTTTCGGATGAAAAACCTGATGATGGCCAAGAGTAGCCGAAACGTGTAGTTTTTATCTTCTTTTAATAAACATCAATTAGATATACATCGTTGTGTTATTGACTGTAATTACCCACCCTATTAATTAGGTGTAATTAAAACTGTTTCCCGTTCTGTAAATTCCACGATAAATACTTCTATTGCAACTTCATTTTTCTTTGTAATCTTGTGATATAGCAGATGCATTGTTTCGAACCGAATCTTTCATTTCTGCATGTAAATTAATAAAAGGTAATGTTCCCAGTATGAATAAATCGGCTTTAAGTTTGCAGGAAATTTGTTTGTTCGGTACATTTAAATATATAAGGAAGTAATTTAAATGTCTGCTTTTTTGTATAAAAATATTAAGCACACCCCACGAGTCTTCCATATTCCTACACACAAAGTTTCCCTCGTGTTACAGCATCTTTCGAATACCGTTAAAAAATATGTAATTTAATTAAGTTTACCCATTTGTGTACTGGAAATAACAAAGCTGCTTTTGCTCCAAGCCTTGGCTGCCTGTCGCACATTTTGTGTAAACATCAGTTGCGGTGTTAAAGTAGACCGTGTAAATGTGACATTTATATAGCACAGTATATAATTAAGGTAAGATATTGGTGCGATGTGAAGCAGAAAATTCAGCTGAAACATTAAGAACTATACTGAGAATTTACGTTGAGTTAAGAGGATATAAAATGTTGTGTCGTAAAGTCAGAATACATCAAAGGTAGCGAAAAGGAAAAAGACATGACCTAATTTCAAATTACTCTGTATACAAAACGCCTTTAAAAGACGAAAGCTTCGCTAAACACGGACTACAATCGTTGCTGGTCCCCTCGACACGTTTCCTTTTAAGTACTCGCTTTTTTTAAAATTAAATCAAGAAAGCATTTTTGAATCTATGAACTACTTGTGAGGTAATCACAACAGTTTTCTTTAGAGCTAATTTTATTAATTTTGTTGTGTTGTTTCTACTTATTGCTCGGTTTCACACTATAATTCGGCATGTTCCTCTTGGTGACCCGTGGCCCATTCAAAGGTGCAAATTTGCGGTGCATAAATAAGAATGTTGTACGATTTCTTTGATAGAGGGTTAGAATTTTGTAAGACTTTATCACCAGAAAATAACAGTTTTGAAACTGTAACCTTGACCTAAATCAAATCTAGAAGAATGAGATAGGCAAAGCACGTAGCACGTATGGGTGGAGGAAAAGTATTTAGAGAGTTATGTAAATGGGATGATAATATTAAAATGGCTCTTCAGAAAGTAGGATGAGAGGAAAAGACTGGATTGATCAGGCTCAGGACAGGGACAGGTGGCGGTCACTTGTAAATATGGTAATGAACCATAGGGTTCCGTAAAATGCGGAGAAATTCTTGACTAGCTGAGAATCGGTTAGTTCCTCAAGAAGGACTCTGTTCCATTATGTAAGTAAGTAAGTCACTCTCCAACCCCGAAGGAGGGCCTTGGTTTACCACATCTTGCTACGGCATATTGAGGGTGGCGGTATAACCAAGATGGCAGTAAATGGAGGTAATGCACAGCAGGAAATTTCTGTTCGCTGAATTTCATGAGCGTAACGTGAGGATGGCCTTATATCTAGGTTTGACTGCACTTTGTTTTAGACTTACTTAAGCCTTTGGCACTATCAGCTTCTTGAAGTTCACGAAGTGTCTTTTTAGATGTGAAATATTCCATTTACAGTTTGCTTATGTAATTGGCATAAATTCACACAAAGCAGATGTAACCCCTTGAAGACCACTGCCAATTCCAGGTTGTTGCGCAACGCACAATCTGACATTCTATGGCTCAAGATCTGATCTACTCAAGCAGTGACTGTGACTACTGCTGATAGTCACCGTAACCTTGTGTCGTCCCCTCTGACAAGGAAAAGTAATATTTATTATAAACCTTTATTTCGTAGCTCACGGAAAAAGTGTTTTTCCGTAATAAATACCGATCTGTGAATGCTACATAGGGACATATTGGCCTGTACTGTAAAACTCTTACTATATATATATATATATATGTGTGTGTGTGTGTGTGTGTGTGTGACTCTTACATAGGGACGTAATGGCCTGTACTGTAAATCTCATTATATATATACATATATATATATATATGCATATATGTGTGTGTGTGTGTGTGTGTGTGTGTGAGTGACTCTTACATAGGGACATATTGGCCTGTACTGTAAAACCCTTATTATATATATATATATAATAT
>Ga0123352_10008640_pt1 | contig 15849 bp, 6 predicted proteins | sample TergutLab28metaG_FD_89700 | JGI IMG/M metagenome (GOLD analysis project Ga0123352, IMG submission 89700) | Labiotermes labralis P1 segment gut microbial communities from Petit-Saut dam, French Guiana - Lab288 P1 | ecosystem: Host-associated > Arthropoda: Insects > Digestive system > Gut ... | reverse complement strand
TATTTATTTACTGCAAAGTCACTCTACATGTTTCGGGTGTCACAGCACCCATCATCAGGAGTACTAAAAACTGTAACCGCAGCCTCCGGTACAGGTCATAATACTGGTACAGCTACTTCCCTCGAACTTCCCGATCAGGCCACGTTGGAGGGAAGTAGCTGTACCAGTATTGCGACCTGTACTGGAGGTTGCGGTTACAGTTTTTAGTACTCCTAATGATGGGTGCTGTGAAACCCGAAACATGAGGAGTGACTTTGCAGTAAATAAATACCTGCATACTGTTGCATCTGGTTGGATTTTTATTAACATTGAATTAAGATGCACGGAACCATGAGTTTAAAATTCGTACAGAGGTTTCGGGACAGCGTATCGGCCCATCCTTCAAGGGTCAAGCAGTCTAAGAAGAATGATTCTCCTTGGACTGCTTGACCCTTGAAAAAGGGACCGAGAGTTTTTTCCGAAAGATCGGTAAGAAACTACCATTCTACGCTGCGTAAAATTCCAGGTACGTGTGTGCGTACGGATTAAGGCCCAGTACTTTGAGTGGTCCACATAGGCATAATTACGGCAGAGTGAATTATGAAGAGCCTACATTATTAAATATAAGCGAGTAACTACATCGGAAATATTGTCAAAAGGAAATTTAGTTTACAGACACTACTCGAACATCATATCAATTGAGTGGACGAAAATTTGGCAGTCACATAAGGGTACTGACAGAGTAAACATTTCATTACAAAGAGCCACCTTTACTAGAGAGACATATGAAAATATTCGGGGTATTTCGGAGTATACGCAGAACCTCTGTCACATATAAGACGTGTGTCTCACTTGTTTTTATGTAAAAACGCTCTGTATTCTATAATTTCAGTAACATACAAAGGTTAATCCATTTTAAGCTTCCACAATGTTTCCTCTTCTCAATGACGATTGCATTTCGGTTTTTCTGCAACATGTGGCAATGGCCTGCATTGCTGACACTTCGGAGGAACGTACTGCTTGCATCTTTAAGGTCGAAGTGAGTGTATTGGACCGTGCATCATCTTAATAACTGAAGTATAAAATCCAACTAGATGCCACTTATTACTGTATTATGCTTATGTTATGCTCAACATGTTTCGGGCACCATTATGCCCATCATCAGGAGCTCACGACGATAGCGTTGGTTACCACATAGGCCTCTGAATTTCGAATTGCTGCTGGTTGGGAGTTAAGTGCAGGCAGGATGGATGATACCCTGCACTCAACTCCCAACCACCAGCAATTCGAGATCCAGACGGCCTATGTGGTAACCAACGCTATCGTCGTGAGCTCCTGATGATGGGCATAATGGTGCCCGAAACATGTTGAGCATAACATAAGCATAATAAAGTAATAAGTGGCATCTATTTGGATTTTATTCTTCAGTTATAAACCTACAGGTCGTAGTGCATTGGAAAGATCTAAGAAAAGACGAAGAATGGATTTCTTAGAAGTCTCAAAATGGGCCAGCATGCACGAAGAAATATAAGAAAATCCTGCCTTTACAAACGTAGTTAGAGGGTTGATGACGTAAGGCCCTCAAGTTTAGGCCAATGGTAAAGTTACACGACCAGTTTTGTCGTGAAACTTTACCATTGGTCTAAATTGGAACTAATCAGGACCCATTAAAAAGAAACTGTTACAGAAGTTGCATATTCCAAGCGCATTGAACAGCAAACAGTAAAGTAACCAATTACGCTAACAAGAATCTCTGCATCACAAATACAAAAATCATACAACCCTGATCTCGGCCTAGTCACATTGCTACTAATAATTACGGATTTCCAGTAAGGCGAAGGAAAGTCACTTTACTTTCCTTTCTGGGCAAGTGCCAAAATCTCACTAAGTTCTAACACACTGAAGCACTAATTTTATGCGGCCATCATCTGTAGACATGCCAGAGGACTCGGTGAACAGGCAGCAGATAACTAATCCTACGGCTAGAGACTGTCCGACATTTGTGGACGAAATATTGTCTATTGAACTGGTAATGTAAATAGACAAGTTAACATAAATACAATTTCCACGTACTGTGAGACATACTACGCTCTAATCTCTCGCACGCGAAGTACAGCTGGGGGGAAAATAAGTACCGTTTGCTGTTGGTATTGTTTCATAAATTGGGGCGATCACTTCTCAACCACTGTCAATGTTATGTTCTAGAAATATATGAAATTTCTTTGTTATAAAAATGCGACATATGTTATAGACTTCTATCAAAATAAAACGAAGACAGCCTTGAGACACGCTGCAGTGTTGCTTGCTGGACTGGTGGCTAGATATGATAGTATTTGAAAGCTTCTGCTACCGGACATTTTGAAATAGGCTGCTTTGGGTTTCCTCTGTCTTAAAATAAGTGTCGAAGTGTTCCATACATCCGCATTGTAAATGCACGCTTCTCGATCTGTAACTCCCGAGTTGATTATGCAAGTAACTCCACCGGCTTGCTATGCAAATCGCAACAAAACTTCGTCGTACTTCCTATTCTTCAACATTTATTGTTGGTAATCCAACAGCTACACACTGTCACTGCCAGCGGAGGTCCTGCGACTGTAAAATCACCTCAACTTACTACTAACGTATTAAGTTCTTTAATTGTCCAACGAATGCACACAAATTATTATAAAATAGTTAAACAGTTAAAATCGATAATAGTTGCTCCAACATGTTTCGGTTTACATAAACTATCAACAGGGAGCTCTCAGCCTGTGCTTCGCTAAAGTTACAATGTTGAATTCGGTTACATATCTTTGTTTGAAGTTATCGGTATTGTGGCTGCATATTTTGTTCAGTCCTGTTATGCATGTGGATCGTGCACTCAGTGCACGATCCACATGCATAACAGGTTTATGTAAACCGAATCATGTTGGAGCAACTATTGTAATTTTAAATGTTTTTAACTGTTTAACAATTTAATAATAATTTGTGTGCATTAGTTGGACAAATAAGGGACTTAATATTATAAACATGCACGGTGCAACTACGAAGATTACTACTAACGCCTTCATCTGCACTTACTAAAGGTTTTTCTCTCTCTGCCCATAATGCTGATTTAGAGAAAGAGAAGTGGGCCTTGCCTGGGAACCTTCTAACAATTGGATTATCTGTCTCCGCCCTCCACAACTTTATTAAAATGTCTCTAGTCCTGTTTCGTATCACTTCTTTTTCTACTTACCCACCTAGACCCTGATGACGGAGGCAGCAAGTTCCTCCGAAAGACCGAAAAAATAAAAATAAAACAGAGTACGAAACCCTAAAACAGGATTAACATGCATAATTAGTAAAGTATGATTACGGTCAGTTTGGAAACCTACGTAAAATGAATTTATAAACAAAAAAGATTAAATTTTGTACAATCGAAAAATCACCGTGTGAAATAAATTTCCTTGGTATAAGTTTTTGTGATAACAGGAACGGAAACTTCTTGGAGAAAAATACACATCAGGCGATAATTTTAGAAAAACGTTTCAAGCGATATATTTTATCGATTTGGTAGTTTTATTCTTAAAGGAATTAGGAACTATCAAGATGAACAGCTCTTTAAAGTGAATATCAAAGTCAAAAATTCTGAGTGTATTCAAAGCACATGTCTGCGTATACGAGTCAATAGACTTCACTTAAACATCCAGTCTCATGCGACACTTCACATGATTGGTTCTGTAAAAGTCTTGACTGTACTGGATGATTCTGCAAAGAGTATAGAAGCATAACACGTGACACAATTAATAACACATCAATAAAATAATCATGTAGCTTTTACATACCTTATTCACACGATGACTGGGAATATCCTCAACTATTTCTGACTTCCCACTTACTGTGCACAGGGACGATATTTCTGGTTAAAGGACTTGTTGTAATTTAATAACTTATTCTATTTCATTGTCGGTAAACAGAAGACAAGACTGATTGATTACTACTAATTCTTAATAAATAAATAAATAGAGATGATGGTGGCATTGTATTCCACTCTGCATACAGTTCCAACGCGTCCATCGTTTGTGCATAAGGCTCTAAATCATGATAGTTTTACTTCACGAAAAACCACCAAGATACAACTCAATATAAAAATTCTTAATTTCAATAAAAATGGACAAGGTTCATGAAAATTTTAATACATATTTTTACACCTTCAAAGGCGGATTTTAGATAGAAGCATAACGACTACCGAACTGTCATATGAATACCGTTCCAAAAATGATATTAAATGCATTCAACATTTTAATACTGAAACAGACTTAATTTAATTAATATATTGTAAATTTGCGTTGTTTTATATATATATATATATATATAGGTAAATGTATGAAATTGATTCTTCCGCCGAAGCACGGAGAACCGGACGGCTTACAGTTTTTTATATTCTTAAAATTCCTATGTAACCCCTGGTGCTAAATCTAGAACCTAAAGACATTACTTAAAACGTAAAATTCTAATCATTGTGTACAGTAAATTGTATCCTTGATGGTTGGTTATTCAAACAGTAATGGAATATAATGCAAATATGTGGTATTTATCGTAACGATTAGGAAAACACAATTCATGTCCGCTGCTGAGACAAATATTAGCGAATGTCAGTGTCAATTTACGTACAACGTACAAGATTAAAATCGCATTCTAACATACTCTGGGATTGTAACGGAGAAGATTATCACAGAGGTTTGAAAACGATAATTCACTTCTTTATGGAGAATGGTCCGACAAAGGGACTGCTAGTTCACAGTCAAGATGTAAAACATGCAATACAATTTTGCGTGACTTGAGGCTTCCGCCACGGTGTTAATGTGACCTGCGCTCTTTCGAGGTTGTACGCTGCGTTGAATGGCGGATTCTTACCGGTGTTTCGGGAGGGCTTATCGGTCCCATCTTCACGGGTCAATCAGTTCTTGGTCTGCTTGAGCCGTGAAGATGGGACCGAAGGTTGGCCCGAAACGCATCCCCCGATGCGCAGATTTCAATACAATTACATTTCGCTGAATTCAAAATCACATTTTCACAACACTCAATATTAGAGGAGGGAACCCTCATTTACAGCGCGTGTTCGTTAATGTAAGGTGCCTGCGGAAAACCTGGAGTTCGGAGGGTGATTTATGGTGAAATATTGATTGTTTTAATTGCGTAATCGTCGTATTTTTTGCGCAGTAGGAGCTGGGTTTACTGGCGGTGTAGTTCACCAACAAAGAAACTGTTTTTCACAAATTTGCTTAAATATTTTGGTTTCTAAATAAAAGTTCACGCTTTAAATGTTTTATAACATTTTGCACCCAAACAGTTACTTACTCACTCCATGGTGCAGAGTGCTTCTTGAGAAGCTAACTGGTTTGCAGCTAGTCAAGAAATTCCCTGCATTTTATGGAACCCGAAGGTTCATTACCGCACTCACAAACCTCCACCACCTGTCCCTATCCTGGACCAGCCCAATCCAGTCCATATACCCACATCCCACATCTTGAAGATCCATCCTAATATTATCCACCCATCTACGCCTAGGTCTCCTCAGTGGTCTTTTCCCTCCGGTTTCCCCACCAAGACCCTATATGCCCCCCTCTTCTCACCCATACGCGCCACATGCCCAGCCCATCTCACTTATAAAATGTTCATATGGTGAGCAAAAATTTACATTTTGTCACAAAGGGTCCAGAGATGTTACAAGTTTGAAGTCCACTAGATTAAATGTTTATGAGGAATCCGTCAGTATCGGAGGGAAACTAACAATGCTATTCATACTAATGTTGATGCTTCAAGCTATCTGCACCAACAAGTTCCAACACTATGCGCTATTTTGTACCCAATACATGTAGAACAGCCGCGATAAATAGTGCTATTAACAGCTACACTTACATTCCAACAGAATACATTTTCCTGTACATGACCGCCATTTAACTGCAAATTTTCATGCAGCTGAGGCACATAAGGCTGACCATGAGCCGGCAGCAAAGCCAAGCCACACGCAGGCCAGTTCATCCGTAACGACGATACTGCGAAACTGGTACGAGTTTCTCTAAATTAATGTTTTATGTCACTAATATGTTAATGTCATGTTAAGTAGAGCTGTTATGTTACAGAAAAAAACAAATTTACCCTCGTTTTAATATACGTTTGGTAATCAATAAAAGTGTAGCATTTCTCATAATTTAAAAAGTATCAAGTCATTACCTCCGTAATCATTCAAATTCGAATATATGTATGTATGTATGTATGTATGTATGTATGTGTGTGTGTGTACTCATGTATGTATGTGTGTGTTTGTGTATGTGTGTATGTATGTATGTATGTGTGTGTGTGTACGCATGTATGTATGTGTGTGTGTATGTATGTAAGTATGTATGTATGTGTGTATGTGTACGCATGTATGTATGTATGTGTGTCTATGTGTGTGTGTATGTATGTATGTGTGTGTATGTATGTATGTATGTATGTGTGTGTGTGAATGTAGGTGTGTGTGTGTGTATGTATATATGTATGCATGTATGTATGTAAGTGTGTATGTATCCATGTATGTATACATGTATGCATGTGTGTATGTATATATGTATGCATGTATGTATGTATGTATGCACGCATGTATATATACATGTACGCATGTGTGTATGTATGTATGTAATCCTCAGACACAGAACTAAGATATTAAACATTCGCAATGTAAGACCTACACTCAGAACACTCAGTAACTAAACGTTATGTAAGCCTCACACATCAAAATATATACTTTTAAAATTGCCTATAAAAGTGGGTGTTTTCTTCAGTCAGTGCTTAATGTGGTCTAAACCTACATTTGTTAACAGTAAAAATCCACGGTATTTTGAACTTCAGTTCAAAATAAAATGTCACAATTTCGTGGAAACAGTTTGCCCTTAAATGCCAAAATTTAAGTTGCATGTGTCTACGGGTGAGAGCAAAGAGAACAAGACTAACATTTAAAGAATACAAAGAGAGCCAGTCGTACAAACAGTTTAAGCAAATCTAACAAAGTTACAATAAATTCCATTTATTTTTAATTGAAGGGCCCTACGACTGTTCTTATCACAGTAACAAAACTTAAGAGCTGTATAGTACAGAACAAACTTTGTATTTCCATATTTGAATTTAGTGACGTGTTACAGATACAAAACTCTGATATCAGTGATCCGAAACAATACTACTATCTTCTGTCTGAACTAGTTGAACAGTGGCGCATGTGTAAGGTACATTTCGCAAAGAGAATTTTGTAACGGCCGGTGACTGCTGATATTAAAACTGCAATAATTGTCAACGGCACAACGCAGTAGCCAACTAAACTCACCATTTTCAGAAAACAATAAATATATATTTTTTAGGTCCTCATCCCACTAGTAGACTGATCAGTGAAATATCATATCATATGAGTAATTATGTTAAAATAAACTGTTAATAAACAATTACAAACAATTGCGAGGTTAAAATATCCCTCGGTATCACTGAATTGGAAGAGCAATTTTAGGATAAGTAATTTTCTGAAGTATCAAGTTTCGCCTGTACATGAAATAGGAATACCTACCTGTATAAATTGTTTAATGACTATTAATGAAGCAGAGCTTAAGTTATCAATTAAACTGTGCTGAAATATATGTAGATCTAACTAGCTGTAAACAAATTATTGCATCCAGACTTACCCTCGGTGATTTTTATAAATTTATAACTATGTAATTAGTACCACTAGGGAATGGACCATGCAAAACGACAACAATTCTGATGTATGAACATTTCTCTATACGCTCGGACAGCGGTTTCTCCACCTGTAATGCGACACATATAAAAGTACCCCGGGACATACACGATACCACTGCAGACATATCACAGTTTCTTTAACAAATAGGCCTAAGCTGATATATGTGGCAAAAGTGACTTATTTTTTCAAATGTTTCCTTAGAGCAGCAGTCACTTTCGCCATAATATTGGGCATGCATTTCGCAGCTAGTTTAAGCGATTTTCCTTTTCGTTTTCATAATTAAGTCACGCATGGACAATGTTAGCGATATGTAACACCTAATTTTGTGTCATTTAAAAGGTGTCGTATGACGAAGGTAGATATATCGCGAAACGGAACTGAATTTACTTTTCTTAAACAGTCCTATTTTGCAAATATAAAGGTAAAGTGGCCCCGCTACAGGCCCGGTGTGGCCCAGAGGGTGGGTAGAGTTATAACTCTACTCTTCCTTGACCGCGGCACTAGAAGGGGGTGAGTGGTCAGCAGCACGCCCCGGGCCGCACTTTACCACCGGGAAAGACCCGGTACCCATTTTACAGGAGGCTGGGTGGGCCCCAGGGCTGGTCTAGACGGGTGGAAAATCTCGTCCCCACCGGCTTTCTATCCCGGACCGTCCAGGCCACTTTGCAAATATAAACCTTAAAATGTGTTCTCCTTCTTCGTTCCTTCACACTAGCTTTGAACTCGTTTTTATAATTTTGTATTTCTAGAAAATTACGGAAACTTCTAAAGCCACACCGGATACTCTTTTAAATACCGGCAATGCTGAAAGGGAAAGTTGGAAGCTAAAAGAATAAGAGTGATAAATACCTAAAAAAAATATATATTAAAAAGGAAACTTCGTTGATCGGAAGACTGACATGAAGCAACAGAAACAACACTAAATTGGGGGTTTTCCATCCCGTTGTGTGTACGTGTAATAGTATTCTATATTTGACTGTCGTTACACCACATTGCTGTATAACGACGGTCAAATATAGAATAGTAGAAGCAACACTACTCAAAGTACATTTGGAACTGGAGAACCTGTTGTACACACAATGGGGTATATTTAGTAAGCAAGTGTCAATTCAATGATCCAGGAATATTTTATGAATCAAGGACGACCAGTTGATACAGAAATGCTTTCTTTTAGCTTTCCAGTTTTCTACGCGACCATTGATGAACTGCTCACTTGTTAACTTTCCTACCTGGACTGACTGGACGCAATAAAGCACAACCTGATAACTGAATGCGTATTTATCGCTGATTATTGTGTAAAATGTGCCACAACTTCAGTGTGTAGGCCTACGGAATGTTACCAAAAATTCCTATAATGCGCTGTAAAAAGATGGTGAAAAAAATTCAGTAGTTCCCCTGCGGAGAGAATGTTTCGAAATATTGTGCTGAAATAATCAAAAGCCCTTCTTTATTTCCCTGACCTACGTTCATGAAGGGTCTACAGACATACAGACTGGCGAATAATGCACGAAATAATGACAGCCATATTCACAACGAACTAAAAAATACGTATCCTCCTGATTTTGACGTAAAGAAATCTGGTTTCCTCTGCAAAATTTTCCTGGATGTGTCTCAAAATGGTCAATTATGTAATTATCAATAGACGTTATTCCCCCTGTTACGTGTAACTCTCTAGACCAGCGCTTCTAAAACAAAAACCCAAACCCGATTCACTACATAAATACTAAATACCATGTGAAATAAATTTGTCCCATAACTGCTATTGATGAAATTCTCTTGAAGCATATGTGCTATCAATACTGATCACAGTTCATCTGCCAACCGTACGTACGACAATTTAATAGTAAGAATGACTCACTTATGGTTATTTATTTTCTTTTAATTAAATTTTTGTATTCCCATGAATGTGTGTCGCTGTACGTGAAGTGTACCGCGACAGCGAAAGGACGGCACACCTCTGACCTAGAACGGTATATTTTTCTTTCATGGTTCTACAACTCCCAGTGGGCCTAGGCCTCCTCTATGAAATTCCTCCATCACACTTAGGCACACCATAATCGGTAGGACCCCTCTAGACAAGTGATCGGCCCCTCGCAGAGACCTCTACCTGAGTGCCAACGACACTCACAAGAGACAGACATCTATACTCCCGGTGGTTTTCGAACCCACAATCCCAGCAAGCGAGCGGACCTAAAACTACGCGTTAGACTGCGCAGTCACTGGGACCGGCAGATCCTTATATTAAATTACATTTATTTACGGAGGAACAGAAATTCTTTGAACGCGATTTTTCTGAACACTAATTTTTCAGCACTTCCTAGAACGTACGTAAAGTTGGAAATGCTTAAATAAGGATATAATAGAGTAACCACGAAAGCCTGTTACTAAGGACACTTGACACTGCGCTCAGCAGAATCACCACTCTGAAATAAACCGGACATGAATCGTGTTCCGCTTTATCACCGTGACAAACTCTTCACCTGATTTCCAGCGAACCTGAACTGTGGATTCCTCGGGCTCCACTGGCATCTCGTGTACATTTCTAAGGTACCAAGTTCAGTGCCAGATCCAGGGCTGACGAGGGACTGTACACGCGTATGGAGCTTGCATTTCGAGAAAAAACACCATCTGCTTGATTTCAGTCTTCCGTCGCGGGGTAAATCAGATCTGCGCTCTTTTGGGATTTTACGCAGCATACAATGGTGGTTCCGTATCGACGTTTCGTGACAACATGTGGGTCCCATACTCTTGGATTGCTTGACACTTAAAGATGGAACTGTTAGGTTGTCCGAAAAATCGGTAAGGAACTACCATTGTACGTTGCGTAAAATCGCAAACCAGTGCATATCTCAAATACCATTTGATTCACAAACTATTTGAAATAAGTAAGTCTCTTGAATTTTAAACATACATATGACGTATCTAATTCGAAAGGCTACTTCATTGTACTTACTATTAAACTTCTTCCTTGTGGCTTCATATTATAAGTCCGAGAAAAGACATCAGGTGGTTCAGTTACATACACACAGCACGACTCTTTACACATTATACTAGTGTAGGGTGGAAATTAAATACAGAGGTTATACAGAAAATAAGAAATTCGAAGACTTGATGAGTTTCACCTGATCAACCGCTTGTGTCCAGCACTGACTTGAGGAAATAAAAAAAAAAATAAGAAAAGCAGGCGAACATTTAGTGTCGTAGTATTCGCAAACAACATAAGTAACCGAGGAGGAAGGAGAGCAATTTGCTACTGCGGACATCCGCGAATCAAACATCAGCAACCAGAGTCCATATAAGTTGGAATTCAGGTGTAGAGTTCGGTATCTCCAGGCGGCGGGAGTGGACATAACTTGTGGACACAACTTGTGGACACTGCTTGAAGAGTCCCCTGCAAGGAGAGGGAGTGCCTTTGTCTCTGGACACTTCACCCTGCAGCAACATCTGTGCGTTCTTCTACGTCGTCATCCTCTCATTTTTTGCACAGGACTCCCCAAACGTTGATTTCGTTTCAACAGTTGCATTTATTTATATCCATACAAAAATAAACTAAATATGCACATCCATTAACTGCGAGTATATAAAGATAAGAACAATTTAAAACGATATTATGGAGAACAGATGAAGGTTTCAATGTTTCTTACTAGCAACAACGTCGATGGATCTAATAATGCAAAGCGACTGCACATTTCAATTTGGATTTTTGTTATTCCACACAGTTACTCTTTCCGTTCCACAGTTATATTTCGCAGTGACGATCAAAATCAGGCAACATTTTGAAATGATCAGTGCACCTCACGGTACATAACACATACTGCACCACACACACACATTACTTTAAACTACGTTAATGTCTTCTATGAATATTATCGTGAAACGGTTTCGATTTACTCATTTATGCGACAAAACATTTTCCTGTAACATATGTGCTTATTATTATGGCGTAGTCTTCTGTTTTCGTCACGGTTAGTTGTTAATTCAGCATTACACACAAGAAAGTTAAGTTTTACTTTTGAAGCGTCTTTGGTATGAATCACACAACTTTTAACGCACCATGCCATTTCTTTCAAATAAACAATGACAATTTTAGTTGATAATTATCTGTTTTACGTACGTTGCTTAACTTCTTTTTTTATATTACTGTAAGATAGGTTGTAAGAAAAAGATTTGGTCTTCTGCAAACTTCTCATTCTGTCTTTTGTACTAAATGTGACATTTTAAACTGGCATAAACACACTAGACAATATAACCCCCCATCTTCTCTTAGTCTCTGACGCGTTTATATTGCCATATAATTCTATCACACTCGTATAACTTGCCGTATTACTGCACAGTGTCTAAGAAATGACGTAAGGTCTTCGTTCGCGCCACTTGAGCCTTACAAGTGACGTCACTCGGACTGGAATATACTGCAAACAAAGCTCGCATCCAGTTTATTTTTATTATGAATAAACATCAGGGCCCAAACGTTTCGTGGGGAGGTTTTCATTAAAGCAGGCGAGGAAGAACGAATTCCACAACAACATTTAGAGTCATCGATCACATTTACAATTCTTGTAGACGTCTTCTAATCAGTTTAGAAACGGAATATTCATACAGAGCAATTATGGATTCGACGAGGTTTATACATTTAGCAGAGTTTAAATTTGATTTATTCAATGTCTTCGTCCTTATCATCTGAACGTGGACTTTTTGCTCGACACTGAATTCTTCTTCAAAACTCCCCTCTTCATTTCGCATAAAATCGGAATTCAATTAGGGCTGTTTAGTAATGTGTATGTGCAATACAACTCGATTCCTTTGTGTAACTGCACATTACCGTAGCAGGAATCATACATGTTAATTAATATTCGAAACGTGTGCAATTTATAGACTTAACATTGAATGCAACATTGTTGCTGTATATTACAGTCACATGATTACCATAAAATTAATTAAATCCAAAATACTTTCTTGACATTTTTCTGTATACTTTAGCATGACAATTTTTTTATTTTTTGTCGAGCCCTCACCCCCCCCCCCCGACGACGACACATGCTCATGAAGAATTTAAATAAACAAACAAATATATATATTTACTTGTAAATTCGCGCAGAGCATTTTTGTATGAATTCACGTCATCTGTTTCAATATCGATCGTTAGACATTACAGCCGCGGGGTTTCTTAATTAATTATGCAAGCAAAAACACATTATATTTGAAAACAACATTCTTGCTGTATTTTAATTATTTTCGGTTTCAAAGGCCCAGTGCATCTCATTATGCCTAAACTGACTTTCACGATTTTAATTTATCGAATTTTCACCTTTCTGGTGAAATAATAGACTGCACTTAAAGAAGTTATCTTCAGAGCCTATACCGAGTTCATATTACATTTCGATGAAATTAATTATCACTGGGGTAAAGTATTTTCCTTTCTGATGATTAAAAATCTAAATGTGCCGTCAAGCATCATGAAACACTTATTCAATGTATTTCCCGATATGTGATCCTTTATATATTTTTTTAAATCAGCAAGAGATGTCTACTTCGCCGAGAATAACGGAGTGCCTAATTTTCTGCACTGCTAAACAACAGGTCCTTTGCTTTCTTGTGTGTTCGGTGGTCTGTATCGTGCAAATACGCCCCCCCCCCCGATACGTCATAACAGATCATTAAGCGCCACTATATCGTGGCAGGTTTTACTGGAATCAGGGAAATGTGACTTCTGCTGCATGTTCATAGCCACAGGCTCGCAACACTTCTATCTGTTAAGACTTCACAGCAAATACGGCATGCGATCCTGAATTCGATCTCAAAAGTGTTAATTTCTTTGTAAGCAGGTTACGTTTATTTCATGGTATAAGAAAAAGGAATGGCTTTCTGTCAGAACTACGCAGAGGGCAAATTATTTTCAATGTTTCATAAGAAAAAAGATTATTAAAATTATTCTTAAAATTTCTGACATCCAATGGTTAATTTCAACAAAGTGATCGGGAATAATGCACAGTGTCTGAGTAAACTGCACCTAGAATCTTAACATATGTATGACGTTTCGGCGGTTGGTTGATCATTACATTGAAGACAATTCATTACATGTTTATTTTGAAATCACTGATGACAATAGAATTTTTTATGTCCGGATCTAATGATGACACCACTGCTCTACTATTCAGATGGTAACGGATTGTATCCCTAAATTCGCCACTAATCATAAAATAGAAAGGTGTAACAGTGCACTGGCAGCTAGCCATTGCGCGTAATTTAAAAAATAACTCAGACAATACAAAGCAGAAGGCCCAGAATAATATTTATACTACAAACTGCCAATTAGTTTAATGAAAAGCACTTACGAAAGTTCCTGCAACATGTAGACTAAAATTATGGATACACTCTTTGAACTGGTTTTGGGGTACACAATAATTTTGATTTTCGAATAACTGGAAATGCTGAACAGATGCATATGATTTACATGAACCATCATTTCGCAACCGGTTACTGGAAGATCGTGTTGTTAATACATGTAAATTTCGCTTCGCCATATTTTATCGACAACAACATTTTAAAATTAATATTGAAGTAAAGGAAAATTATTCAGTCATTGTTTTCTTTATCATTCACGTGTTTAGTAGCCCGGAACACTTACGGCGAACCTACATGTCTATTGGGGTTGACGTGAGACAGAATTTCCATAGAAACTGAAATATCCAATCATTCTATTTGTTTCAGTACAAATTAAATTTATTTTCTTTCTTGTAAACCAAAACTGACAGCTGCTATGAAGCTTTTCAGTTCGAGTTTCTGTGCATCGACGTCTGTCACTTAAATAGCTTGTATCTACTGGCTGCTAGGATGAGAGTAACCTGTCTTGAACTGTACGAAAATTAAGTGTTCATACACGGTTTTTTTTCAATTTGTGCAAACATTTTATGATTTTTATTGTTAGTAATTATATGGTATTTATAAAGGTTTTGTATGAAATTACTAATTATAAAATTAAATAATATTATGAGTAATTAGAGGCGATATACTTAAATGTAACGTCGCAGCCTTTCTAAACCGGGGCAAATTCTGTCCAAAGAGTATCAAATGATATTTTGCGCTTTCCGCGAAGACTCTGATTTTGGACTTCCAAGGTGAGAACACACGTTTATCTTCGTGCACGGAAGAGTGTAACATGTCTGTAAATTTGGAAAACCGTCTAATTTTGGTTTATTACGTCTGTCTATTATACGACTTGATACTGATTTGGAGGGGGGAGGATACGGCTCCTTATGTGCTACGTCTGTAAAGCGTTCCTTGACCTGTACATCTAAAGCAGAGAACTGTGCAATTTCTGCGTCCCATAATAACACAGTAGTAGTAATATGCATATTTTCCAAATGCGCCTTGAATATCAGCGCTTTCTACCATTGTATAAGCCTATAAATTATTGCGTTTCGAAAATTCCATTAAGATAGGACATACAAATCCCTGTCCTTTCTTCACCTTACGTAGTTACAGTTCATCTACATATACCACGAGATAATATCCTTGTTTTTGTTGTGTAATTCAACGCCATCTTGAATTTAAAAAATTTGTAAAGTAAAGTAGATCTATTTAATACATAAGCAATAACTTGTTGCTTGTTACGATAAAGAAGTACCTTTACATATGAACACAAAGTGAACTCTATGTTGCTCTATATGGACGATGCAGACATATTTTAACCCAAGTGGAAACACAATTACTGCCCTCTCTTTTCGCATGTGTGTATTTTGGTTACAGTTGTCTAGTCTGAGTTGCAGACGGATTAAGGGGAGCCAAATGCACGCATTCAAACTGTGGCAATATTAAGTAATGTACCATTTGAACGTATTGAAATTTGTTTCTATGATATTTTCGACAAGCTGCAAGTTTAGAACGGATTTGTTTAAACTTCTATATCCCGCAGAAGACAAACTGAATATTTATTCATTATGAATTAGTTTAACACACCAAATTCCTCGCTTCCCTAAACACGCAACCGCGAAACTCTGCTACATTATAACCTATTCGGTTGCTGTATTTTATCTTATCAATTCATTGCCGATGAAGTTTTTTTTTTTTTGGGGGGGGGGGCATTTTTTTTTTGCTGTTTTTTTTTTTAAGTGTTTTGTTTATTTTTTTTAAGTTTTGTCATT
>Ga0123352_10008638_pt1 | contig 15851 bp, 8 predicted proteins | sample TergutLab28metaG_FD_89700 | JGI IMG/M metagenome (GOLD analysis project Ga0123352, IMG submission 89700) | Labiotermes labralis P1 segment gut microbial communities from Petit-Saut dam, French Guiana - Lab288 P1 | ecosystem: Host-associated > Arthropoda: Insects > Digestive system > Gut ... | reverse complement strand
TTTTTTGGTTTTTATTTTTAATCTACACTATTTTTTTTTTTTTTTTTTTTCCTAAAAAAAACGCCTTTCCCCCTGCCGCCCCCCCCCGCCCCCCCCCCCCCCCAAACCAAAAGTTTCCACTAGTTTACAATAAACAATATATATCACCCTCACATGGCACTCAAACAAAATAATCCAGCAGTTGTTGTAATATCAATAAATACAAAAGTTATAAACTGCTTCTGCAATAAGTTTATGAACTGATTTTATTAACACAATTCATAATCCAAAATTCTTAGGTTCTAGGAGTAGTACGTGATGCTGTGCAGTCCAGTAAGACCATGCACTGTATACTCAGAAACATTTTTTTATTTTCATGGGAACAGTCATGTGCATGGCCAAGTCCACTTGTTTAATGTACAGAGCAATGATGCAGGTTAGTTTACTGCTTAGCCTTGGGTAGTTTCCTTAACTGTTACACAGCACTTTGCAGTAAGTGAGGTCACACTGCCCTAACAATGAGGATCACCCCAACCACACCACGCTTTCTACCTTATTTAATCCATTACTTTTGATGCTGATTCTGATAGGTACCAATGTTTTGGAACAACCTGCTGCCCCTCTCTGAGACAGGGGTGGTAAGATTCCTCCAAAATGCTAGTACTTGTCTACATAGACTACACAGTATCACACCCAAGAATATCATATCTTCACAGTACTCACCACCTGCGAAACCTAAAATTTCTTAGGTTCTATTTTCCCTCTGGATTATTCCAAACTATTTACCTGTTTTGCCCTCCTTTCTGTTCGTAGCTCTGCCTTACTCTTTTTGGTCAATAATCCTGTCAGGGACTGCGGCCCACAGTCAGTCTCTTTTACTTCCTCTCCCACTATCTGAGTTGTTCTACTTGTGTCTTCTTCCTTCATGCCACCAGTGGCAACTATGTTCTCTACTTCTGGAACTTCACCTTTCATACTCTCCAGTTCTGTTTTCTTAATAGGCATCTTGTTCTCAGTCTTTGACTTTTCTTGACTTGTATCTCTCAAAGGACTATGAAGATTCTTCATGCCTGGCCCTTGAACTGTGTTCGTAGAAAGTGACTCAGCCTCTGTCAGATGCTGAATTTCATGTTTTCCTGCATTAGTGGCGCACTTTGGCTGTTGTATGCTTTTGCTACAGCCAGCTGTAGCCTGCGTCTTGGCAGCTGCAACACCATCAGATGCAGGCACCAATTTATTTTTATTCCTAACCAATTTTGCCGCTTTCTTTGCCTCACGTGCTGCCAATATTTCCTCCCTACTCTTTTCCTGCCTGTGGACATTAGAACTTTCTACAGGTTTTTTTGATGAAGGATTCATGATGCCTATATCTTGTGATGATGCAACAAGACTAAACTTAGCACATTCAGAATCTGAAAGTTCTGCTACACTGCCACACCCTGATACTGTTTCCTGCCCTTTACTATTAGAATCGGCATGAAAGTCACCACATACAGGTTCATTCCTTGTATTACTTTCACAGTACAGATTAGGTACTTCAGCAGGGCAAATGTTAGAGGAAGTAACAGATTTTTCTCCTTCTATAGTTTTTAAAGGAATTACACTTTTTACAGTCTTGTTAGCCTCAAAAACAGTCTCCTGAATATCCTCACCACATTCAGATACGAAACCAATCCACTTGCACCTTTCTACATCAGAATTCCTTTCAGTTTGCTCCCGGTGCGTTTCACCATCCCCTTTCTCTGGTGCAGTACAAATGTCATTGCTCAGTCTAGTGCATGCAGATGTTTCCTCCTTCGAATACTCACTGTTTACAAGAAAATGAGATTCAGGAACAGTCTTCTCTTCATCTGCTGTACATTCACTCACAATATCACCTTTACCTACAAAATTGACCTGACATTCTACAGTATTGACATTCAAAATTCTTGAATAATTATGGTCTTGTTCTTGGCATGCATCTTCCAGTTGTTGCCCAACGCTGAATGTAAAACTTTGTTCTGACAGATTGCAAACTTCAGGAAGCTTTGTTTCTGCTCCTGGAAGGAACTGGTGTTTCACTGATACACCATTATCACTATCCACAAGTTCCGAGTCAAGTATTTGCACACTTCGGTCATCACAGCAACCAAACTTATTTTGTTGCGTTATATCACAGGATTCATATGCATATGGCACAAAAACTCTGTGTGCACCATTTAGGATCTGATTACTGTTAACACTACTTGTTACTCTGTTCTCAACAGTAGGACTTGTATAAATTGGTCCTCTGCAGAAACCTCCTTTGAATACCAAACTATTCCCTACTGAATCTATACGATTCAAGCCTGTAACTGCTTGTTTGTAAGGGGAGTCATTTTCTGAATTCCCTGTAGAGGATGCAGTGCCTTGTTTACCACCATCAACATTATGCTTAACATTTTCCAATGAAAAATATTCACACCTTGGAGACGTGACCAAAGTTAAAGATGAAGTACATGAATTAAGATTGCAATCTTTGTTCACAACAGTGCATGAATTTTGGGGAGAGGTGTCTTTACTCAGCACTGGTTCAAAATACTGTGATGTTCCCCCATCTTCGGTGTCCTCACTGCTGGAGCCTAAGAGTTTCTCAACTGCTGCAAACTGTGTTCTTCCTCTTTCAGAGAATGTACCATATGTATTGAAGAAGTTTCTCACTTCCTTTTCTGAGCAGCGGGATGACAATGTTACATCATTCAGCAGAGCACTACAGAAAAGTCCCTCAACATTGTTATGGGAGAGGAAATTGACAAGGTCACCTCTTCCTGAAGTGGATGGTTCTTCCTTGTCACTGAGGAACTGAAGTGATATATCCTCTGAAGGAATCTTGCTATCAGAGACTGAACTGAACTTTAAGTCCTCACATGTAAAATGATCCTTCTCTGTGGCACTACTGTCTGTTACAACAATCCCTGCCTTCACTTCTCCTACAGTATGTGCAAAAATATTCTTCCCTAATTCTGTTTCCTTTACCTTGGTGACCTGTTCTGGTGATTTAATAGGATAAGTATCATTTAGATTTGAGGTAAAAGCAACAGTATCTGCACACCTTCTCAGAGCCTCTTTCTTTGCTACTATATCACAAATAATTTCCTTAGTTCTGCTGCCCACCAACTTCACTGCTGTACAGTCTTCACGCAGGGACTCTTCTCTCAGAATATCGCTGTCTGTAGCATATTTTGATTTCTTTTTCTTTTTCTTCTTCTTCCTTCTGGTTGTACTTTTGTTTTCTGTTGTGTTTACAGAGTTGTCAATGTTTATACCACGAGACTGCAATATTCTTCTCTTTCTAATTCTTCGCTTTTTTGATCTACTTATGTCTGTGTCAGTCTTCAAAATTATTTCTTCATTCAGCACTATCCGTTTTTCTCCTGTTGGATCAGAATGATTTCCTAACACAACTTTTTGATCCAAATGTCCTATTCTACTACTAGCTTCTCTCGCTATGTTTTCTGATTTCTGCTCAGTATCTTCTGCCTTCTCTGCCAACAGAGCAGTACTTTGTTTCTGTGCTACATCCACAGACTTCTTATTCTTCTTTCCACTATGCTTCTTGCGTTCATCTTCATTACGGCCTTCTTTACTTACACTTTGATTATTCTCTGTTTTGTCTTTACCTTTCTTTGTTGATAATACTGGTAAATATCCTTTTGACCCCTCCTTTGGCACAGTCACTCTGCCACCCCCTTTTGATTGCTGGAGTTTAGTGTTCCTAGATACATCACCAACACATGGCTGACTCTGAGTCAATGATTTCTTCTTTTGAGTTTGTTGTGGTGAAGGTTTGTTTTGCTGAATCTTTTTGCTGCTCTCAAAACAAGTCTGAAAATGAAACACAACATAAACTTACACAAAATGTGTCTACCAGTTTTTGTATATATTTCCTAAAAGATGTCTATGCCCCATGTGTCATGACTCTTTAGGGTACATTCAGCCACAACAAACACAGTACACAGACAGGTTACATGGTCTACCAATTCATGAAGGCAGCATGAAAAGTTATGAAGCCACTATAAATTGCAGTAGAATTCCTTTAACCAAGATGCTAATATTCCAGAAATTCTGGTATTTCAGCAGTTGAGGAAAACAGTTCCAAGACCAGAAGTCCTCCAAAAAGGCCTCCATGAATGTCTCTACATCAACTGTTGTGGTATCTCCTTACCCCTTGCTTTCCACTCCATTAACTTCTTCAGTTATTAAGCCCTCTCCCTGATCCAGTCTTCTGGTCCTTCAGCATCTCTTGTATAAAATGAAAGGACACCAAAAGACACAGAACAGGACCCTGATGACCCTAAATGAACAGCTGAAGTAGATACCCAAATGGAATACTCCCCTGATTAGTTGTACAGCCCAAGTATAGGAGTGGTAACAAAAAGTTATCTGTGAGGACATAGGTCAGGATAGGTACTGTCTGAGAGCCTGGAACATTTGATAATATGATACCTGTCCTGTGGGTGCCACAGTAAAAGAATTCTACCATAATATTAAGGAACAAGTTATGTATTTATAACAAAATACAGCCAACAGCTCTCATATGTCACAGCAGACTTTTAATATGAAGTGTAAGAACTAATAATAAGACAAAGATTAAAAGTAATTAATTACAAAGTTACAATACTGATGCATACACATGACCACCAACTATACATAAAAATTTATTGGGAAAAGATATGTAAATATGTCTACACTAATGCACATTTGGCAAATCAGGATACCAAGCAACAACAAAGATAAAGAACTATGTAATTACTTCACCAAAACTTTTAACCAAATGGTCAATATTACTCACTGTAGAGTTAAAAATCTAGAGACAGCTCTTTGCTCTGGCCCAGATCCATGAATAAAAATTCTCATGCAACACTACAAAAACTGGTCCATGCAATGTAACAGAAAAGCAAAGCTGCCAAATGTTCAACTACCCTGAAGGCCAAATATGTTAAGTACATACTGTTTCATCAATTTTTCTCAGGCAACAACCACAAATACCTGTTCTGTTTCCATGGCTTATTCCTTTGATTCCATAGTTTACTACAAAGAAAAGATCACAGCAAGTCACAAATGCCAAAGTTAATACAGTAAAATATGCAAATATAATAAAATTTAAATTACAGTCCTCTGCCTTGTCACAGTGTGTAGAGTGGTGGATAGATACCAATGTTTCAGAGCAACCTGTTGTGTCCCTCTTCTTCACTGCAGGCAGATGCGACAAGGTCCTCTGAAATGTTTCTCCCTATCTACCAACGTACAAGCATCACATTGCAGAGGACTACAGCCATTGTATTCACCACTGATAACCTCAAAACTGTTATCAAACTGCCATCCTAATACATGGCACTTTAAAACTGTTTATGTAACTGTGTTCATGGCTGTCACAGTATTTGCAGATCTCTATTAAACCCTCCAGTGGTGAACTGGAATTCAATTTGTGTTCCAAACGAAATGACAGGAAGATATAATAACAGTACAATGATTATGCTTCAGGCTGGACAACCTTGGAATCAGTCTTATTTCCATCATGTAAAAGAGATTTTCTTTTCTCACAAGCATCAAGACTAGCTCTGTGGGCCCACCTAGCCTCCTGGGTAATGTGTAGTGTGTCACTTTCCTTGGGCATAAAGCAGCTACGGCATGAACCTCACCACTCACCTCCATGTACTGCTTGTTACTGCATCCAAAAAGCCATGACAGATTCCCACATGGTGCTGTATGTAATCTTCTGTGAAATACAAGAAATATGTATAAACCTAAAGAAACAATGGAATATAATGGACACAGCACTGCACTGAGTCCAAAGACTGTCCAAGATATGCAGGAACCAAAAATGTCACTGGAAAGTCTGGGAATACCACTGAGATGGTTAAAAAGCTAGATATGGAATTCGAAGTAATTGTATGTGGGCAATGTTCACCTACAGTTCAGGACTTTGCTTTGCATCCCCAGAAACTATAGATATGTAGAGAAGATGTGTGGGAGGATACAAGGAAAGACTGTCTTACTGCTTCCTCAAGAATGAATGGACATGGTAAATGATATGGTGTTGTATAGTATACTGTCTGAAAACATCTCTTGCAAGAGCTCATGTGGGAACACAGTGGTTGCACAGCACTGTTAACTGTTGGGTAAATGTCTTGTCTATTGCTTGAGCACTAAATGACACAAGTTACAAGACACATTTTGAAATTCCTTCTGAAGAAAAAGGGCTGTCAAACTGTACATCTGCTGTTGGCACCTTCATTCAAATTACTGTTAGCAGCTGCAGATATCCTCCATCTAAGAAAAATTCCTAGTTCAGACCAGCACTAACCACATGGAAGACTCAACTTCAAATATCCATACACAACAGAATAAAGAGTGGTTCAAACCTTCATTTCTAGCACTGTAAGTACTCACTTGTAAAATGAAAATGACAAGTTACTGCACGATGAAATTGTATGTTCCTTGCATACCAAATCACAATTGTATGTAAAGGCACTTCCATTGCCTGATTTTACAATGGCTGCTGAAAGCAATATTACAATGCCCCAATGCATTTCACATCAACATAACAAATTCTGAAGTCCATCTATGATTTCAAGAATAGCATTCTAGACACTGATCAAAAACACAATCACACTTGAAACCAAGAGTTTCCATAACTAACTGCACATGCCTATTAACTTTTCCTGAAGTGTAACATCCCCAGAAATGAACTACACAGAAATCAACACACAAATTAGTAATTTTTTGTATATGAATTGCTGTAATATCCAGTTATATTTCCCAATTACTATCCAGTATGGAACATTTCACAGCAATGCTAATAATGCAGAATTACTGTTTTATGAAATTTTTCAGTAGGCTACCTATTACCTTATATTTTAGCACCAGTTCAGTACTGCAATACAGCCGATACTAAGTTCATCAGCAAGCGAGTTGCTAAAAGATTAAGTCTGTTTGTAAAAGTTGCAGAAGAAATGTACTGAGTCTGCAGCCACCTAGTGAGAAAAAATTTTATTGCATTATCCCTCTGTGCACCATACCACAAGAGTGTACTCTAGTAGTTAAAATTTAAACCCCAGCACCAAAGTATGGTCATGTGTCTGACATGTTGGACATGATCAGTCTCACTAAATACTGCACAATGCTTAAGGCACGTGAACTTTGTAAGCATAAAATGAAGTTACATTGTCGCTGTGCATGTCACAAAGGCATATGCGGAAGTGGATGTAGGCAAGGTGTTAGCTTCACAACACAGGTAATTAAACCCTGTACCCACTGAACACCTGACCAGGTGGGCCTCAGATGCAGTGTAAACACTTGGAAATGTGAGACCATAATTTCTCTGCTGTCCAGCCCAGAGTCTAGTCACTATACTGACTACACTATTCCAACTCCTGGCACAGACAGTCCAGAAATAAATTCAGGATTTGTGAAGTAATATTTTACACAATTGTGCGGATAAGAAAAATTAATCAAACAATACAACAAATTGATAACATCACATATTTCTCAGATGACCATGAATCAGTACAAATCAATATGGCCTCCATACGCAGTCCTGCAAATCTCAAAACAATATTCAAGCTCAGTCCATACCCACACTTGCCTTAGAAATACGGGTGTCAACAATGCTACTGTCACCACCATTCTGTACAAATCCTTATCAATTCATTATCCCTGGATATGAACCCAGACCTTCATGGTGAGAAGCCAGTGACTGAGTTATGACAGAGCTGGCACACATAATGTCCTTCACACAAACCCACAGAAAAATACAGGTGGTATTCAATCAAGACCTCTCGGAGGCCAAGGAAAAGGCCTGCCTCTTCCTGTCTACTTACCTGGAAACTGATCATGTAGCACAGTCTACACAGACACATAAAACAGTGGAATGACAAACAACATCACAATGGTGCTTCAAGCATTCACAGTACAACAAAATATTACATGTTGTGTCATTCACCACTGACGCCTGTGATGTTCCAGCTTGTTGGAGTCACCAAATATGTCTTCTTCAAACCCAAGATTTCTTTCTCAGAAACAATGTATTTCACATATTCAGTCACCAATAAGCACGCAATGCTTCTTTTTTAAACAGCACAAACTGCTTAAGCTTACTTAAGTATGTAAATGGCCAATGCCTTAGTATATTCAGCAAGGTGAGTGTAATGTGCCACAGTGCTGCAGACATTGTCTGTATCACTAACTAGTTAATTTTAAAATATTCTGAGAAGGAAGTAAGCAGCATTTGTTTTGACATATGGAAGGTTCATACAAAACACTGAAAGGCATCAGTCACTTTAGAGCAGAGATTCTCAAACCCAAGGTCATGACAGTCTTCTGGTAGGTTGTAAACTCCCCAGTGGTCAAGCCAACTTGAAGGCTTAAATGTGGTACCAAGTCACAATGCCATTGTCATTTACAGTTCTGGGTGATGGACAACAAGGTCTGAGAACCAGTGCTTTACAGACAACCTTCACTTCAGTTCATATTTACTTACTCCATGGAACAAAGTCCTTCTTGAGAAGCTAACCAGTTGTCAGCTAGTCAAGATATTCTCCACATTTTATGGAACCTGGAGGTTCATTACCACATTCACGAAAGCCCACCACCTGTCCCTACCCTGAGCCAGCTTGATCCAGTCTATACCCCCACATCCCACTTCCTGAATCTTAATATCTTAATATTATCCTCCCATCTATGCCTGGGTCTCCCAAGTGGTCTCTTTCCCTCAGGTTTCCCCACCAAAACCCTGTATATGCGTCTCCTCTCCCCCATACATGTCACATGCCCCACCCATCTCATTCTTCTCGATTTTATCACCCGAACAATATTGGTGAGGAGTACAGATCACTAAGCTCTTCATTATGTAGTTTTCTCCACTCCTTTGTTACCTTGCCCTGTTAGGCCCACACATTCTTCTCAACACCCTATTCTCAAACACCCTCAGTCTACATTCCTCCCTCAATGTGAGCGACCAAGTTTCACACCCATACAAAACAACACGCAAAATTATAGTACTGTATAACTTAATCTTTGGGGACCATGGTAGCACAGTGGTTAAGGTGCTGTGCTACAAATCGGAAGGTCGCTGGTTCGATCCCAGCTGGTGAAAATCCTTCCGATCGCACTATGGCCCTGGGGTCGACTCAGCCTCTAACAGAAATGAGTACCAGGACTATTTCCTGGGGGTAAAAAACGGCCGGTGCGTAAGGCTGACAACCTTACCACCATCCTGTGCCGTTGTCACGAAATCTAGGAACTTTAACTTCCTGGAACCCTCTGGGCCTGTCCAGGCCTGTAACGGGACTGCTTTACCTTTTTTATACCTTAATCTTTAAATTTCTGGATAGCAATCTGGTAGACAAAAGATTCTGCACCAAATGATAGCAAGCATTCCCTGGCTTCAATCTGCTCTCAATTTCTTCCTGAATAGAATTTTGATGTTTTAAATTTGCTCCCAAATATTTGAACTCTTCCACCCTTTCAAGGGAACTAATGTCAATTTTTATACTGTGACTTCATTCTGCATTCTGATCTCGAGACATGACCATGTACTTAGATTTATTAGCATTTACTTCTAGTCAATCTCCCTACCAGCCACTACCAAAAGTTCTGCGTTTTCCTGAATAGTATGTACACTTCCTCCCAGTACATTAGAAGCTGAGATGTACCATTTAAGTTCAAGCCATCCTGGTTTACCTGAACCCTCCTAATGGCATACTCTAAAGCAAAGTTGAAAAGCAATGGTAACAGAGCATCACTTCAGTTCATACATAGTTTTAAACACTTCTTCAAGTGTTTTCACAAATTACATACTGAAGAAATTAACAATGGTAGTGATTCAACCGAGAGTAAATATGACTAAAAATCACAATTTACAGCTGATTGAGTCACTCATAGCAAGAGGAAAAAGTGTCTTCAGCAAAAAAGGCTCTTCAAGAAGTATCATTAATATACAGAAATAGTATTTAACTAACCCACTCAAAAGTAACCTAGATCTCATAATCATTAACTGTTTAAAGCCTAGCAATTACTTTATACACTATCAGGTTTAACATTAAAAAATTCTACATGGTGCTCCCATTGCATTTATGTGTTGTGTATAATCTCAGAACAGACAGTCACTTTTAACTGTATAATACTAAGAAATTGGTTTTGTATAACCATGGTTGAGACTGTTTACTGTGAGGTACAGATTTAGTCCTTATATAAGACATGCATGTTTCATCTTTAAAAGGTTAGGCATAATTGAGAAAAGGAAACCAAGCCCAGTTTTGACACAAATATTTTACAAACTGTTGGAAATACTGACAGATAAATCTCAACCATCAGCTTTCATAAACTACTGTATAAAATCCTAACAGCAGCACCTTCAAATTGGACAATTTAAGGAACAAGGGACTTCATCAGAACAACCAGCTATGCTGTAATGAGTAGTGCTACAAAGCCTGTGGTACATGCCACACACAGCTTCATTACCACTGACATATGCCACTTACAAAAATGTCTATGAAATACTGTGACATCTTCCATAAGCCAGCATTGACAGATTATAATCAACATCTTAAAAAGACTCAGTTGCCTCTGTTCTTAATTTAGCACACCACACAAACACATGGGTGAGTGGCAGTACAACTCCATACATTTTCAATCTCAGCACTGGACGGCCAAAAGTTAGCCTCAAGCCCCAGTCACTTTACTCCTTGGGACAGAACCCTTGTACCAATTCTATAGAGGCAGGCAATGTGCTGAGCAGCTGAAAGATGAAGAAAAAGAACTGCACATACCAGGAATAAAACCCTGGGTTGTCCAGCCTATAGCCCAGTCATTATATTGAATGAGCTGTTCCATCTCTTACAATCCACCTTTGCATTATAATTGATTTTTAAAAAAGCTGTACTGCTAACCATGATATCATGTAAATCAAGCCTCCAAAGAGCCCCCCCCCCCCATGGTTCTCAGCTTTAAAAATATCTGGATAATACGCTGGTGTCTGCATACAGATTGTTCTCTAAGTTTTCCAGACTTTTTTTTTACACGGATTCGCCTAACTTCCTCACAATCAGAACTTCACAAATTATGATGTACTAACGAATATAATATGACCTACAAGACTCCACCAATTTTCAGATTCAGCTGAAGCCAAAATGTGGGCTACCATTCTTATAATGAAATGATGATGACATTCTACAACTTAATGACGGAACACCTTCGCAACATATTGGCAAATGGCTATTAGGAAACGTAGTCATATGTGGTACATATGATAGACGTCGTAAAGACTTCAGTCTTCATTACATCCTGTTATGTAAATCAATTAAGTAATGTTACATTGCATAAAAACATATAAATTATTAAATAAATTATTTATTCCGGTCAATGCAGCAAAATACGTTAACCCAACTTTAAAATGAACTAAAAACTCAGGGGCACGAATACTGACCGTACCTACATATAACTAGGTTGATTACATTACGCACATTTTCTCGACAATGTGAACCTTTGCAAGTGAAACATAAATTTACAAAACTTATTATACCACGACTTACACCGACCCACAAATCGCACAACACACTACCACACCTTCAACATCACTAACACGAAATGTCGATTACCAACATACTGAAAATACTACTGTGCGGATAAACAGATGAAGTTGGCATTCTTATATTATTAATGTGGGTAGAAGTCATACGCACAGTATTTTTAAAGAAGCATTCGTTTACGAAACGTAATGTCATCTACAGTATTTATGATTTACGAAATCAACTGCGAATGTTAAATATCCCTACTTCGGGTTGTGACGTAATAAATAACTTGCAGCTAGAGGAAGAGTTTTGAACTCGTGTTTGAATGCGGACAGCAATGCTGAATCCGAAACGGTATGGACTGTTCCCACAAACTACAAACATGTTCGAAATACGCCCTAGCTGAGCGTTCAAAAATTTATTACAACAGAAATAAGAGGTTTCCGAAATAACCGAATTAGTAGAACGGTGCAGAATTCGCAGTAAACGTGTTGAAACAACGATCTCGCGCAGGATTGGTAAAAAAAAAAAAATCTAGTTTATAGAAGAAGAAGAAACAATTTGAGAGGACCTTTGAAACTCTGAGCCATGTTTGAAGCGATGGAAAGGTTCGGAGCTGCAATACTCGCAAAAGTGCCTCAATAAACCTAATACTAGATCGAAAGATGGAAAATGTTATGTTCCAGAATATTCTCTTAAAAAAATGTTCAGAGCATGTGCATTTATTTGGTAGCTCATTCCACACCACAACACATCATGACAAATCAATATCGAATTTACAAACATGAAATTCCAGAACTCCTTCTAGAATATCCTTGTGTAAAGAAATGGTTGACATATTCTTCTCCACTCATACAGCATCCTTGATGGATCGATGAATATAGGCCTGGAACCCAGCTATATTTAAAGTCACATCCTCTGGGATATAATGGTCAAAGTTTGTAGAAAGTGTTCCGAATATTCAATTATAACATTTTTTACATCAGAAAATTCTTCTAAAAGCAAGTTTAATGTTGAGAGGGTTATGATCTTCAATCCCTCTAACACAATTGCGGCTTTCCTTTGGAAGCCACCAACTTCTCTTCTAGGCCAATCACTGTGTGATCATGGATTAATGCAAAAAGAAAAAAAAAAAAACACTACCTTGTGACAGTTATCTGACCACAAAATGATAAGGCAAATGCTTGTAGTCAAAGCAGTATTAGAGTACACCTGACTAAAAATCCTGTTTAATGACTTTGCTGTTTATGAAATTTGCAACCTGAAAGACCTCCTGTAATATACAACTCCACCAACAGACCCCTGCAAGCAACATTCTATCAAGGACACAAAAACACATTTTCACCCACAGGGTAACTTTCTTCACTCTCCTGTGTTAAAAGCCTGGGCACTGGTGCACCATCAATGCAGGAACTGAAATATTTATTCCACATCAGACCCCTTTCATCAAAATCAATACCAGATTTTAAAAATCTAACTTGTTCTAGTGGTAGTCACTGGCCAGCAAAACAGAAATCACATTTGCTAAGAGCCATGCAACAACGTATCACCTTTATGTTGTTCATTCCATGCACTGTCGAATACTAATTCATAATACTCGACAGAATTCACGTTTTTCCTTAGATGTGTATAACAAACATTCCTACATGTTTCAATGCACAAGGGATCATCACTGGGGAACACGTTATCAAATAATATTACATAAAGCCATTTACCTATTTTTTTAACATATAATTAATATCTCATGCATGTTGTAAAGTGGTCAAAGCAGTAAAATGTAGACAGTTCCATGTAGACTAGTTGTATACATACTGGACATGGGATCTTGATATACAGTATCTCCAGGGTAGCTTAACACCAGTCCGTAAGCATAAGATAGTAATTATATGTAAAAAAAATTAGCTACTTTTATACAATATTGATACTTGCTCCCTGATAATCTGTTGTGGATTGAAACATGCAGGAATGCTCAGTGTTATACACATCTGAGACAGAACACTATGCATTTTGTTGGTTAAGTGTTACGAATTAATCACATCACCTAATGAATTAGAACACATCTGTGACACCTTACAAAGCATGCTTGTCTAGAAGGAAATTTCATATTATTGATGATAATGGAAACCCACTTGCAATGGCATGTTGACCCATTTTGGTTTTGCCAACCCCTGCTTGAAAGAGACAGGCCAACTTTTGATAGCAATTGGCATTTAGCATCATTACCCTATGAAGAATCAAGCTAAACCAAATAATATTTAATTCATATTATATTTACCAGAGAGAGAATCTATGGAAAAATACAGCTTCTGAAAGTTAAAGTAGGTGGTAGCTATAGTTAAAGCTGCACTTTAGGCCTGAATAGTTATGCTGGTAACTAAAAACAAGCATGAAAGACTTGTGAATTTATGCATCTGCTGTGTCATTTCTGAAACATGTTCTCATACAGGTCATAACATTCAACGCCAACCAAACTAGTTACTGCGACCTTGGGTGTGACCACAGAGAACATCATTTCAGAAACTTACAATCATTCACTGGTTGAGAACTTTCCCACCTTTCATGGATCCCCAAGGTACCAACATTGCATTCACACAATCCTGCCATTCACTGATCCCCATTCTACACCATGTGAATGTTGTCCCTGTCCACACCATGAGGGCAGTAGAGGTACAGCTTCACCCATTCTTCACACTGACACCAGGAAGGAGTGGTTAACACCATGCCCTGGCTGCTGTATTACCAGAAAAGAACCCTGGTAGCTACTGAATTGGAGGTTGAATGGGGCTGAGAGACAATCTGGATGTTTGACAAGGAAGTCTTTTGCCCCCCATGGATTCAAAACTTGCACCATCCAGCACATAGCCACCTGGATACCAACAACACAATCCTGGCTCCCGAGTTCACACACTGTTGCTATAGTTGTTACAATACTGCACTTCCATTCATGCCTATGTCCACCAAGTCATTTCTTCCAGTCTCCCCAGTTACAATTCTATACAGTTTTCTTCTTTCTCCCACCTCATTTGATAAACCTAATATCCATTACGAGTACAAATTTTGAACCCGCTCATTTTGGTCACTTCTCTAGCCTCCTATCACTTCATCCTGGCAAATGTTAAATCAGAAGCTTGAAATAAACCATGAACATTTGCTTTCATGTCTCTCATAATTCACTGAAAATCATCCTAATATAATCCAATACTACTCAAGCTCTGAAGCTGATCCAGCATCGTAAGTTAAGGATTTAATTTTCTTACCATGTAACCATGCAGGTGTTGGTTCAGATGAACCTACTAAAAGGTCAAAGATATAACGTGATATTTTGTCAGGGCTACTGCATATGTCAAAGGAGCAGTGATTAACAAGTATAAGACCATGACAAAATGATCATTAAACGGGGAAAACAAACTGCTCATGCCACTTCGTCCATCATGAATCTCCAACAAACTCATCAGGGACTGAACCTGAGGCTCCAGGATGACAACTCAGCATCTACCTGCCTGACCTGGAAATTAACCTAAAAGTATATGGCATACTGCCATGCCATAAATGTGAAATCACACGCTTATATACTACCTGCAGCAGAACAAAATTAAATGCCTTCAAATATCAGGTCTGTGCCAACAGAGAGTATAAATATCACGGTACAGTGCTACATTCATTGTTGTCTGTTGCTCTCAGAACAGTTAACCCCTGTCACGGTGTGCATTAGCTTCTGAGGAGGTACTTATTTGGTGTCTGCATGAAATGACACCCTCCTTCACATTACAGAAGTCTGAAAGACAAAGTCTCAGGACAATCTACATGCATTTTGTTTCAACATACTGCAGTTAACTGTGGATTTAAACAAAGTTCTGGAAGTGGCATCCTTCAACTCCCATACACAGGACACATCTAACAAACACACTGCTCATTTCATATTGAAATTCTACTGGTGAAACAGAAGAGAGAACAGGCTGAAAGCTTCTTCTCATATTATCATAATTGCACAGCTTTTGCTCTGGTAAGTGAGGCAAAGAACCACATGAGCAAGCAACAATGGCAGAGAATTCATGTCAAAGTTCAGAAAATTAAGATCATTCCAACATGCCACATTCTATACTTGCTACCAACCCATCACAAAAAAGCTTAAGTATCAGATGACACCCTTGCAATATGAATGCGATGGTCTTTATATCTGCTACAACTTTTCAATTTGCAAGATGTGATGTTCTGCTCCTGGAAGACAATGGCTTTCTTCTTTTTATCAACATTGCCTTCTTGCCAACCCCCCCCCCCCCCCCCCCCTAACACATCACAACAACGACACACTACCCCCACCCACACACCAACTACATCCTA
>Ga0123352_10008637_pt1 | contig 15852 bp, 9 predicted proteins | sample TergutLab28metaG_FD_89700 | JGI IMG/M metagenome (GOLD analysis project Ga0123352, IMG submission 89700) | Labiotermes labralis P1 segment gut microbial communities from Petit-Saut dam, French Guiana - Lab288 P1 | ecosystem: Host-associated > Arthropoda: Insects > Digestive system > Gut ... | reverse complement strand
TGTACAAGTTGGGTGTTGTGGCACGCAACGAAGCACAGAATGCACATCCGTAGCAGGGCACTCTTCGCAACATAACATTACACAACACGGCATGCTGCCACAACACACAACTTGTACAACGAAATTAATCTTTGACTATTTCTAGTGTGACTTTAGCAAGGAATATATAGCTCCCTGATGATGATCTTAGGACCGGAACATGTCGGAGCGTTTTTAATGTTTTAATGTGTAAATTTTATAAATTTTATATATGTGCAGTAGTTGGTGTAATAATTGAGTAAATGAATGCAAGTTTAAAACATTTAATTCCAGAGCTAGTGAAGAATGAAACACTACGGAACGCCTCCTTCCGTTACTTCAAAGTCTGTTTATGCAGATTTTTTCCAACGTTAACGTTTAAACGTACCGGACTGTTAACAGGCGCTCAGAAAAGTCGTTCCGGTCTTTCATTTCTGGATCGGCCCACATGAAACAACAAGAGAACCGTTGATGGAATTTTCACAAAATTTGATATTGGCGAGGTTAACTAACACATGTTGATAATTTTCACTGTCGGCCACACATAAAATATAAGACGCAGTGTTTTAAGATCCATACTCTTTACTGCGCGCATTTGGAACAATTCCCGCTAAACAAAGCGAACTACGCTTGGAACAAAAGTTGTAGAGAAAATAAAGCACATCCCTTTTCCTGATAAACATTTCCTTAGATCTTGAGGTTTCAAGGTAAATAAACGAAGCAAGAGAATGTGAGAGAACTGATACGCTACGTTTGCTATCTTGTACATTTAAAAGAAACAACAGCGTTCCCGAAATGGTTTCCGTTTTCTCCTTCAATTGGAGAGGGTATTAGGAGATTCCTACTATGCTCGACCGATTAGTAGGAAAACCGGTAGCCCCTTATCCTGTACTCCACCGATCTTTGCACCAGAAGGCAACAGAACCAATTTCGTCAGGTTGTAGAATTTTTATGAAAACTGTCAAATGGACGATGGAAAAATTCCAAACAATTGAGATATGATCAAGAGGTATTCCACTATCCGATAAAAACAACAGTTGTGTGTTTATCGGACAGTAGAATAACACTTGTTTGATAAGAAATACACAAAAGTCGATGTCACCTAAGAATGAGATTGTGGTTGTCAAAATTGTGTTGATTAAATATTAGTTCCCTAATAACTGTATAACAATCGACACTCTATCATTTCATCAGACTTCAATCCACGAAAAACTGGCTTTAAAGTTACGCTACTCTACCGTCCACAGGCTAACGAAGACGTAATAATCTTATACAGATAAAAAGGGATATAAGGTATTTAAATCAGTGACGTATTTTTACGACTGCTGTAAATCTGTCTGTCCAGTGACTTTAAGTGCCTTTATGAAATAACTCCCTTTTTGGGCTGCTAAAATGTCCGTAAATATCAAACTGAACAACAAGAAATTCTCACTTCAGTATGGTTTCCACAAACAGCCCATCCAAAGATCCAGTACTATGCATTATAACCATTAAATCCAGTTTAAAACATGTTTTAATAAAATATGTAAAGTATGCAAAATTCCTCGGGGGGGGGGGGGAAGTTGCTGCCTGCTGACTTCACCTCTGTCACTGCCTTTTACTGCTGTCACCTTGTGGTTCTAATATTACCTAGTAAGAATGATTAATACTTCTGCGTAGTGAACACGCAGTCAACACTAGCCAGCAACACAACACGAATGTTCTGCGGTACCTGCAATTTGTTTATGTGATTAGATTTAATTTTACGCATTCAACCTTCCCAGAAAATCAAGCAGTGTGTCTGTACGTTACATAGCTTACAGCCGTTCATCTGTGTATAGTCTTCAAAGTAAAGAACAATTTTAAGACAATTCATCCCGGTTGTGCTTCTTAACAATTAGAATTGCGGTATGTCCAGTCAAAACACAAGGATTTAGTCTATTGTTTTCAACTACATGTTTCGGCCTAAAATATCATCAATAATTTGAACACAAGAATAAAGGAATATATGTAAACAATTTATATGGATTGGAGATCTCAAGAAACTCACATTTGGGGTTGTTATGTTGGTATACGTAACATGAGTAGAACAGCCTTGGGAAACAGAATATACATGCATATAACCGTGTTTACAGTATTAAAAAAAACAACATATCAGGAATATATCAATATGAAAAATAAGTAATAATATCAAAATATTTAAAGGCAAAATCAGTACAAATGTAGGATATTCTTCAGAAGACGGCCAGTGTGAGATGCACAGTCGTCTTGCGCACTTGAAGGGGGTAACTTTCTCTCACAGATGTGGTGTTTAAGTGGTACGTTCTTGTATTGACATTTTAGAATATATAAAAACAATAGAAAAAGCAATTTTAACAGGGGATGAGATGAATTAAACAAGTCACATGGAAGTAATTTTGGGAGGGAAAAGAACTTTAAAAAATGTATTATTTAGACCAACAAATGCGCAAAATATTAACAATAATGTCTGTATCGTAAAATACTCCTTTGCTTAGCTCTGCATATTTTGTTGTACCAGATAGCTGCTTTCGTTTTAATTAACTTTAGCTTCATGTTCTTATAGAGGTAATAGATTTTTACTTGTTGAGTATCTAAAAGCTTGAAGTTAATATATTGTTAATATATTGCGCATTTGTAGGTCTAAATAATAAATCATACAAATATGCACGGTACATACTTCAAACTTTAAAAACTGACGTTTACCGAAGATCATAAATAGTTCCACAGTTTTTAACTATTGCTGGACATTCTGATTCCCTTGGTTCTTACACATGTGAAATTAATATCACGACACATGCTTTTGTAGCATACTGTACAGAGTCGTGTCCATTCCGTGTCTGAATGACCACTGTAAGAGTGTTGACTGCTGAGGAACGAGGGGAAGGTGTATGTCTGAGATAACAGGCCCTTTAATTTTGAGAATGATTTCGAAAATTTTGTGGGGTTGTAATAGAATAAAATGTGTTTTGCCTGACCTTATTGTAATTGCAATATTAAAGAAAATGTTAGGAGTTTAATGATGAGCTGGCCATTTATTGTTAAGGAAACTAATAAAAAGAGTTACGGCATAACATTCTTCTGTAACTCCAAGGCAAACAGTTTATTTTTCGTTTATGTGCTGCAGTAACAAACACGAACTAAAATTGCACAAATTTAACTTAGTTAGGTCATGCAACTTCCCAAGTTATACACTATACGGAAGTGTAAAGGTAAAGTAAATAATAATAATAATAATGCAGTCTTCCAAGCTGTGACATTATGCTACATTCTGTTAGATGGACATCAAATTTTCCGATTAACAACTGTCTCCTTTCACACAGATTTACTTCCAGCTACTTGCACACGTTTTACATTTATTACACAACGCTCCTACATGTTTTCTGTATGTTCTGGCCATCTTCAGAGAGTTACGAATTTGGTCGACGTGCACAGCGTATATGGCAACTTATCGTAGATAACTGGCAGACTATATAAATACGTGTGTGTGTGCGCGCGCGTATATATACATATATGTAAAATGTAGGAAAAACACAACGATTATTATCAGCATATACGTCGCCAGTACATAAACGGGTAGTTATAACGTTAAAACTCTATTTTAACTGATCTCATATAAGTTACAGGTTCTAAAAGTATTAACAGTAAATGCTCCGTATCCAGACATCTGTGGTGCTGGCATGTTCTCTTCATTTAATCTGGATCGGATAATCCGCTGTTTTGCTACTCCGTGTGTGCACCGTGAATGAAGACGCTGTACAGGTGGCAGCTCTGTGTAATAAATACAGAACATTGTGTAAATAGTTGGTGGTGAAATTTGCGTGTAATGGATGTTGCAAGGAATATGTACATACAACACCAAACAAACTGCCTCCATTATTTTGACACCATCTTGCAACCATGCAGGTGAGTGACAAGGTTTTGGTGCGATAACTTGCGGCGTATAGGGTACTTTTGACATCACAACCTTGCTGTCTGTCTGGCAGATGGGTACCAAGACTTTGCTGTAACAGACTACAAGATGGTCTTGTCGTTGGGTACCAACGTTTCGGAGTGATATACTAAGTCAATTTTTAGGACTGATGGTTTTCACACCGTTTGTAGTGGGACCTGTAAATACCATAGTTTTGGACTGACATAACAACCTTCATTATCTTGCGTAAGGTCGGTCTGTCATGCTTTTAGCTCGGTAAATGGGTACTGATGACTCGTAAAACTTCACTGCAACCGCTTTCAGGCTGAAAATGTTTTCACACCGTGTTGTGGGTAGTAAGATATGTGGACAGGATCGTCTGAGTTGAAAATGGAGGCAGTGGATTTGCTTTAACAGTAGGTATCTATCAAAATATAATGTGTCATACCCAAGGAAAAAATATGAATATTCAAATTAAAATACTGAGTACCTTTCATCAATTATACAGTAGTTTATATATTTGATTTCTCAAAAGGTTCTCCTTAGATCCCTTACTGATAAATTAAAAGAGCTCAAATTTAATTAACAAGCAAGAAGTACAATGCTCCATAAGAAAGCGATTCTCAGCTTGTCAAGAGGTCCTTCCATATTTCTGCAAGCCCAGAATTATTTATCTTCCACCCTGAGCCAGTTCAATCCACTCTACGCCTTACTCAGTCCCTGTTCTATTCCTACAAAACCAGTTTTGACGTTACCCATTACATACACACATGCATATTCCAAGCGGTATTTTCGCTTCAGCTTTCCCGCCAAAAGTTCAAAATGTTTTTGATGTAACAAATTAAGAGGGACGTCACTGTGGAATAGTCACCATTTGCTTTTCGTATTGGGAAAGTCCTGAATTAAAACCCGGAGATCGGTTAGCCTGATAACTTCCGTGTTATTCAGTCCCTTCAGGCCAATAACTGGATGGTATTTCGACAAAAGCCACGAATCCTTCCCTCCACATTCTTTCCAATTCATTTTTTAATAATTATATGCCATTCGACATACCTAGACTGAGCCAGTAACAAGTTACATAAAGATAGATGTCACCTCTAGTGGCCGTTTCATTCACAGATTTAAGAGTACTCTGAATATTTTGGAAAACAGCTCTACATGTTTCAGACGGATTCTTCATCCATCATCAGGAGCTCAAAACTACACATACAGGATCAGGTATTGGTCTAACAAATACCTGACGCTGTATGTGCAGTTTTGAGCTCCTGATGTTGGACGGAAAAACCGTCTGAAACATGTAGAGCGTCCTACAGAAATAAATAAATTGTGAAACTTTGCATCTTGTTGGTTGTATTCTGCGAATGATTAAAGTTCTCGCATTGCTAATGTGACAGCAAAAGCCGAAAATAATATCTGAAGTCCACTCCCAGTCAAGGCATTGACGGCCTCTTCGTCTTGAGTTCAAGGAGCTGTGTAATTCGCTAGGCGTCTTTCTGAGAGTTATTGAGTCTCGCTACTTAATTGGATTAAAATATGGCTTAAAGTAACGAGTGGAATTTAATGGCCACAATCCGTAAAGAACAAAATTTGACTGCGCAAGTGACTTTAACAACGTTACACAAATTGTAACAATGTTAAAAGGCTACTATAAAGTTCAGGGTTTAGTAATTATCATTACGTTCCGGTCTGCAATAAATGGGAACCCAGATTAATAATGGGCTATCAGCACTTTCGCTGTCCTAAGGAAAACACATTTTCTATGTGAAGAATAAATTATCTTTACCTTCTTCTCTCTTGGGATGTGACGTCTTGTAGCTTGTCCGATGTGTGCAAACGTAGTGGAAGAAAATTCTGTCTCCAAAATTCTACCGCAAACATCGTGACCAAATATTTCTCCAAAATTTTGATCGCTATTTAACAAGAAACGAGGTTTCGTATTTCAGAGAAATAAATGTCCACAGCCAACGACGTGATAACCCAAAAAATGTCGTAAAGGCTGTTTCTTTCGAATTTACAATACGTTCGTAATACAAGTCTATGGTGAACTTGTTCGACTTCACGGAATTTTAAATTCCTTACCCAGCACATGCTGCACATTGTTTCCAAGCTGTGTCTCTTAACATGCATTTTAATGTCACCCTCGTACCCATCAGGGGTACTTTGGTACAGCAGTACAGCTCTAAAATATGTACCCCGGCAGTAATGACTTCAATTTTCGATCCAGATGTCCTAACAGCAAATTTCACAGTTTTGTTCAGCTCTTTCTGACTTACTGAAAGATTCATGATACAAACCACAAATAAATAATTATACAACCTAAGATTGAACAAAATCATAAATAAAAACACGTCATTTAAATACATTAAGTTCGTTTAGTTGAGTCAGATATGTATTTTTCTTACACTATTAATTTTGCTTTCACAGCACGGCATCTGAAATCTTGCCATGTTCATATGAAGAATGCAATACGTCTGCACGACTAATTTTGCACAATCTGCTTTGAGAGTAGTCAACAGTACAAGGAAAGCTTGATTAGTTCTGTGTAACCCATCGAAAATCGATAGAAAATGTGTGAAAGCACAAGAGAAAAAAGCATTTGTGATATAATCAAGTTCATTAATTACTAAGTTTGTAATTATAAATGGAAAGTTGCTTCATGAAAGCATATGGTGAACTAGGGGTGTAGAACATCGCATTTTCAACTCCGCCACGGGATGAAAATTAACGAGAAGTTTCACACTCGGACAAAATTTCCCCCCGAGGGCGGCACACAATATTCGCATATATTATGTATTCAGCTTACGAACTCTTGAGGTTTCGTTACGTAAAGTAACTCATTTAGAACCTCTCTGTATAATTATTTCTGTGTCTATTTCACGACGCTGTAAGCTACTTAGGTTTCATACTGTAAGGTAAATCTACCTAAAACCGTGGTGCTTTGGTGATCGGTTAAGTACCCGTTTATACCGTTTATCCTCTTCAGGTTTTTCCTGTTTGTCTCCCTTGTATCCAGTACAGTGCAGATAAAGTAAATAAAACTGCGGCAGTAACTTACGTGTGCGTCCTTTTGGGTGTATTCGCTAACCACACAATATTACACCGTAGCCAGTCTGAGCTACACTCAGTCCCTGAATAACTCTGCACTAAGAAAATAACGCGTAATTTCAGGTGTAGGATAAATATGATTGATAAATTGGAACGGATGTAGAAAGAGGTGTTAGTGACGTATTTTTATACTCTAACTAAGAATGTTATCATAGAAAATGAGAAAAACCACGTCGTACGTTAGCTAGATGGATATGCGGGCCAAGATGTGGAACTATAACCTTCATAATATGATGTATGAGTAGTAAATTCTAACCCTAGACGCTTGGCTTCTGCTATTTCTCATATGCTTCTTACACTTAATTTGTTATGAACGCTAACACAGTTACGAATAGGAGCAGAACACTGTTCAAATAAACAACAGTGTAAGGCATGCGGTTTAGGTTTTGCATTGTCCAACTTTACAAAAAAAAAAATCTAGGTTACGTGCGTATAGGGGAACCGCTTTGTGCATAATTCTATTCTAGTATGTTCAAGGTCAGTAAATTAACGTAAATATGGCTGAATTTAAAGAAAGTTTCGTGTTATTCATCTATGCTGTCAATTTCTAAGACGAGACGTAGAGTAAAATGCGGTAAAATTGTCCATGCCCAGGTCACGAAGGAACAGGGGAAGAAGAGGCATAGCTCCACTCATGCTTAACGTCGGCACTAGATAGCGGTCAATGTTCAGTATCACGCCCCGACCACTTTAACGTCGGAAGGTACCCCGTACCCATGGAATAGGAAAACCGAGGGAATTAAGATATTTCAAGAAAGAAAAAAAATCCTTGCCCCTGCCTGGAATTCGCGCCCCGGGCCAGCACAACCCACAGAATAGTCGCTATAACGACTACGCTATCCCCGGCTAGTAAGAGCTGTATAGCGTCGGTGATAAATGAATGAATGAGTAGATACCTATCGTGGACAGCCACTGACCGACGTAACTGGCCGAAAGCCTGTTCCAATGTCATTCTGTCCACCACCAATTTAACATGACCTGACTTGGGATTGAACCCGCTTCTCCACAGCTAAAGGCAGGGAACTGTTCTTTCAGGTCACGGTACAGCCGAAACGTCCGTAATTCTGCAACTTGCTTAATCACTGAGACCGTGATTTCAGAATGTTTATTACGAGCTAAAACTGATAACAGCAGGCAGTCGCAAGTTACCCCGCAATTCATACTGTGCAAACTAATCTAATGCAAATCTAATCGAAACAAATTTCTGTTGAAGTTTCAACGATTATTTACGTTAGTTGCTTGTAATTTCGAAATTTTATTTTCCACTTCGAATGAGTGCGAATTTTGTAGGAGTAAACGTCGCTTTGTACCGATGGTCAATAAAAATGTGGCATTTACAGCTATAATGACTTCTGCAGTTCACTTCAAAGAATGTACGACCTGTAAGACCTGTTTATATTATTCAAGTCATGCACTGACATTTGCACACACATACTCATGTATTTCATGTATCACCTTGAAAGCCGTATTCAGCCAACTATACCGCCAGTACAGCTCGGATTTCTTATCACTTCTGTCACCGCCGTCAGCAAGCCGGGTTCAGAAGGGTACACCGGAAATTAAAAGCCAAGACTGGACAATGCTGTTGACAGCGATGCCATTAGCAGCGGATCGGTAATGAACCAAGCCCCTAGTCAAAGCTGCTCCACCGCAAAATTCATTCGCAGAGTAATGCCGCTCTGCTTTAGTGTCAACTTCACCTTCTCGTACCGTACAACGTTTTCACAAAATGTGATTTGGTGAACGAACACAGGCGGTACACACACTGCTGGTATATCAGTAGTGGGTAATATAAGCATACCATATGTAAAGAAAATTATTATTCGCGGTAGAACCAGTGCGTCTGGTTTGGAATTAATTTTGGCTAATTCCATTTGATGGTGTTATGGGATAGAAGTATTAAATCTGTACTAAATTACGGTATCCAATTTTGGAATGCCATAAAATTTGCGAGCCGGTTCCGGCGGCAGTGCTGTCTAAGGTCTGCGGCCGCTTCATTGCTGGGACCTTGGATTCGAATCTCTCTGAGTGCATGAATGTTCAACTCCTGTGTTGGTTGCGTGTTGCGTAGACAGTGGCCTCTGCGACCGGCTAATCACTTGTTCAGAGGAGTCCTGCCAGTTGTGTGTGTCTAATTGTGTGTGATCCAGAAACTTAAACAGTGAGGCGGCTTAGGCCTGAGTGGGCTGATGCGTCAAAAAGGAGTTATTTGCGATGTACCTCTTAATTATTGTGTCTGTTGTAGAATCACATAATTGCAGAAAATCAAGTAATTTGCTGCGTAATCACTAAATATACTGTGAAATAAAATCTAAAGCATAACAGTGAGCACAAAGTTTCTATTTAAAAACCTCAGCAACATATTTCGGCTCTTGACAAGTCATCATCAAGATTTACAAATCTCTGAAAAGCTGAGATCTATTACCTGAATTTTATGCGCTGGCGTAACCCAGGCAACTTCAGCGCCTACAATAACAATGCAATAACACGGGGTTTGCAGATCTTGTATACATTTGTTTATACAATTTCATTAAGAACAGATGACAGAATGTAAGGAAATCAAGGAATGAGGACATCATGAATATTCCTTCAGTCAAGAGATATGCGAATATAAAACCATCTCCCAAGGCAGAATATTTACGGAAAAACAATCACTTCCATATCGCAATACCAATATACTCTTTCTAACTCTGTTTTATTGCTAAATTAACTTATCAATTCATCACATTTCTTGGAAATAACATAATTTTGGATTCACATAAGGAATGGAGAAATTCTGGAAGAGTTTAAAGTAGAGCCAGTTGACAAGAAACTACGAAGGTACAAATAAAATAGACAACAGCATTTAACATGAATCAACAACAACAGGATGACAAAAATAATGCTGAAATACAGCACAAATGGAGGACGACGACTTCGAAAAGACTAACAGTCGAGGCCGAAGTAGGTCAATCAAGGCCCAACTCGTGACGGATGATGATGATGATGACTGATTTAAGCTTATCATGTACTTTTATGATATTTGTCAAGTTCAGATATGATATATATATATATATATATATATATGTTGTAAAGTAATGTTATGCAGCTTACATAATAACTTTTTGAGAGTCTTATTAAGCGAATGATGGCTTCTTTTTGAGCCGAAACAAGTTAAATTAAGACCATACGTTATAGTAAAAGAGTTTAGTTATTAGTAACCGTTATAATTCACCTTGCGTGTCTTTATCACAAACGGATGTCCAACATAAAAGTAAATTATCACATCAGGTGTGTAAATACTTTTATTAGTTTATTTTAAAACGCGAATTTGTAATGTAACCATTAAAACTGGTGTGGAAGAAATAACGTTACATGCTTTGTTAATGCCGAGTCACTTTGGATGTAATTAACAAAGTGTTCGTTAACGATTATTACCTAATTTTAAGTGCCATTCCATTTGCGATGCAATTATTACACACCACATACAGAAGAGGGAATTAATAAACCAAAAATCATCCATTTAAAGCTAACGGATTACTACACGTAACGCCGGCTGAAATATTAATAATCGACACTTTTTCCCCACAGTGTGTATGCGTTCAGTACAAACAGCGGATTGTAGGCGCTCTGTACGAAACAAAAAAACATACCTTTTGTGCAGATTATGTTCTTCTGCCCTTCCGTCTGTAGAATGATATGCCTATTAGTGCCTAAATCTTTTATCGAATTTTTATGAAACTCGGTGTATGGGTTCTTTACCAAACGTTGTTAAGGAAGAATGAGCATCGCAAAAATCGGTGCTTTGACGGTAAAGCTGTAGTTCAAGTGGTAAAAAATTTCTACTCAAATTTCCACATTTTTCGATCGTGTTGGGTGAAATTCAGTATTTAACACTTTCACTCATATATTATGAGCTGCGTGAAAATCTGTGTAGAGAAAAGCCATAGTTGAATTAAGGGCGTAAATACAATTTCGCCATTTTTTTGGGTTAAAATTTGGAAAGAAGTAACTCTATGCAAAGCAGTTGGGTAATAGTTGTATAGAAATGGGTACAGTGGGAGCCGTACTTGCTTAAGGGCGTAAATTGCTTGCACATATAATTTTTCGTCTCATTTTTAGAAATTCCGTTCCGTATTGTGTCCACAAAACTTCACTGAGTCATTGTAGTTTCCATGAAATTCAGCGTAGTGGAAGCCGTATGTTACTAAGGCCCGTAAACGTACTTTCCACATTAACCCGCTAACGTGGAAAATATGGTGATCTCCCAATAATGCCAGGAAATGGCAGATGGGATTTAACTCGGCGATTAAAGGGTTAATATTCCGATACGGATAAAATTCAGCATGAGAGATCGGAACGCGTTACTTTGAAACATTTGCATATCTCTTGAAATCAGGCGCAAGAAGGACAATATTTTTCTCGCGCATGTAAACGAAGTCACATTAACGCGTGTACTGTGAAGCCACGTGACACTTAGAAAGTATCGAACCCATTCTTAAATTATCTAAACAGCGCCACGGAGCATATTATTTTTCAATCCCGTTTTTCCCCCATACAACTTCAACCGTTGGCGTTTTAATGAAAACGCATTAGGTTTTCTGTGAGGTACGAACTTAATTTAAAATTTTAAATGCATCTTTAGAAGGTTTTGTAAAATGAAAAAGATCTTTCAATGTACAAGGTCAGAAGACCTAACATTTTCTTCACAAATATTAACCTCTACTGTACAAAAAATTACATGACCAGTATTTTTAAGGGTGAAAAAGTTTCATTTGGTTTATCTGTTTATGTTTCCTTTCGACATTTTCTTCAGAGAGAGGAACAGCTGATCCAGCTACTTCCAGGTACTTAAGTATAACACGGGGGGGACAGAAGAATACACAACTCTACTATGTTGAAATCTCAGTTACAATATTTACTGTTTTCCCCCACCCTGTTTTAATATCCTAAGGGGATGAAAAGCAATATAGATGAGTCCACATTCTCTATTACCTGAATCCTGTCATGTTTATTTGTAAATAATGGGGGGGGGGGGGTCGGCTACATCGATTATAAGCGCAGCTTACAAATCGAGTGTACAGTAGGAGAGGCAATTCTATTGATATTCAGGTGCATCAATGTGTTCAAAATATCCCAACAGCCAAATTTTATAAAACATAAATGTACCGATATCTGGCAATACAAATGATCTGCATTCCGTTCATTTCAACTGTTCCCACAAAAAATATTCGGAGGGACGATAACCGCTGCCAATTGACAGTGTAACTGCTAATGTTGAACAGGTCGATGAACAAATTCGTACACCACGGTCGTTACGTCATTCCAATCTCGCCACTTTAACATATTCGCATTCCCTGTTGAATAATAACAGAAGTATGGAGTTCAAATTCCATGATGACTCGAAGCTTTGGTCAAGTAAATAGAAGTTACTGCGCATGAGCAACTTATGTGCGGAAGTCAAAACAGACAAACGGCGTTACTGAGGTCCACGACTTTAGTATTTAAAAATTATACTATTTACCCTTATAAGGCACCGTATTTATGTGTTGCGTACGTTTCTCACAATAAACAGAGATTATTTCCCTATTTAATCTTAACCGATTGTTCTTTGTAACGGATAACATGAGTGATTATAGCGAGGAATTTACTGAATTTGAACTATCAGTTTCGCAATATTCATGTAAAAACTGCTACGTACTCCATCATATGTTAAACCAAGACTGAAAATTGTGTACTCTATAAATTTGTACAAAAATTACAATGGGAATTTTATATTTATTAAACTCACTTAATAGAGGGAATAAAGAAATACAAATTAGTGACAGTCTACCGTATAAAAGATCAGCAGAGTCTGCTTACAATACATTTACAGCTGCATGCAGGTGAAAATAGAAACTTCAGGATATTTAGTGGAATTCTTCCATATCAGTTTCCAGCACAATATGTGGAACGTTTTGTGGGACGCATGAAAAATTCCAGTTATGATTTAATGTAACACGGGCGTTATCACATATAGCCTACAACTCTATCTGAAAACTGTAATTGTCCGACAACTGTTACATAAGTTCTCCAGTTCTTATAATAAAACCAACTAGATGCACAAATTTCTCAAATTTATTTTTCGAATAAAACTCTATATGTTTCGGGCAGTTCCGCTGTCCATCATCAGGCGTTTTTCACTGTAAACACAGCAAGCTGTCAGCAAACCTGTATGGCATATACCATAGCTGTGTGTACAGTGCAAAAACTCCTGATGATGGACAGAGGAACTGTCCGAAACATGTAGAGTTTTATTCCAAAAATAAATTTGAGAAATTGGTGCATCTAGTTGGTTTTATTATAAGAATTTATCACGATGCACGGTCATCTGAACGTTATACAAATTTATCACGATGCACGGTCACCAAGAACATTATTCAAATTTATCACGATGAACGGTCATGTGAACGTTAACTTCTCCAATGTAAAATTTTAAAAAACCCTTCCGGAAGTTCAGACGCTATTCTGAGATTATAGACAGACAAAAATGACTCCCCTTTTACGTTGTAAAGAACGCCTAGTAATATAATAATTCTGTAATACTAAGCATTAATAGGGTGCCAGGGGTAAAACACGAAACAAAAATCTCTTCTATGATCATGTGAATCTCAACTGAAGGGGCAGAACCGTCCCTTCACAAGACGAGGTATTACAGCTGTGCCCTGGGGGTATAAAACCTGTGCATGACGTCAATGAAATTCAGTTGTAGAATTTCACGTACCTCTACATTACAATTTAGCTTCGGGTGTTTATTGAATTTCTTTAATCCTTTATTACAGTAATATAATTCCACATTCCATAACATGCGGCGGAATGGTTCAATACTGGATCAACGGTTTATTTCACACGAGGGTCTTCTGTTCCGCACAGTTCCTTAAGACTTTTACGCACGCTGCATAAGTCACTACGTTTATATTTGCATAAAAAGAGACACGCTGAAGTTTAGATGAAATAAATGTCCGCACGTTACGATTTGTTGTATACATTTCAGAAAATGCTTAAGCTTAAGTATAACCGTGTTTTCAGAATTCCAACCAAAATGGTGTCCTTGCAGGCACTGACATCTGGTGACTGTGGTGAGACTCCTTTCTTCTTCACTGTGCACAAAATAATATGGTGAAGGCGCATAACATTTTTAATGGAACTGCAGAGCACTTCAGAGGGCACGTTCTCTGCTTCACTGCTTTGTAGAGGAACTTCTAAAGAACTCCTTCTTCTCTCCGGATATTCATTTACTCCCCTACTGCGTGACAAGAATCCCAGTTCCGTTTGTATTATCGCCATTAGATATAGATTACTTGTCATTCAAAGCATGCAGTCAGGCTTGTTTTATTGCACAAAGAGAGAGGCAAGTGTCAATGTGGCTCGCCTCACTGCTGTAAGTTGTTCAGTTTAATGCCCAGCATATGATAACTGCTTAAGTCAATACCGAATTACTCAATTAATACACCAACTAATGCACTTATAATTTACACATTAAAACACTAAAATTGCTCCGACATGTTTCGGTCCCAAGACCCATCATCAGGGAGCTATATTTTCCTTGCTAAAGTCAAATTAAAAATAGTCACTTATTAACTTCATTTTACTAATAGTGTGTTGTGGCAGCATGCCGTGTTGTGTAAGGTTATGTTGCGAAGAGTGCCCTGCTACGGATGTACATTATGTGCTTCGCACAGAATGCAGTCCGATATTTTCCTTTTTTCTTAAGAATAATTCACCAAAATAACTAAATTGCACATTTTTATGGCAGTATTATGAACAGTGCCACCACATAATTCCGATAACGAAGGCCATTTTGTGTAGCCCTGACATGAAACACAGCTGTGGAGAAGCTGTGGCCAAGTTATACACTAATATAGTTTTATAGTCACCGGGAACACTTGTAAGGTAATGTTTTAGTAAATGTCATAAATAAAATTGCATATGCATTTTGCCAACATCACAAATCACACTAAGAACTGTGCAAAATAACGTATAATATTGGTTCATCGTGAAATAAAAGAATTACTCTTTTCATAAATGCACACTACCATGTAGCCATAGTAACTTACATGCAAAATAAAAAAGAGATGCACATATTTCAGGAAGTATAATGCGTCTAAATGTTAATATTTAACTTATGTTTTGTACTGCAAAACATTCGTCGTTTGCAGGTATATTTTATGTCCCTTCCTAATAAAACATGTAGATTAAAAACTGTGTTCATTAACAACACAGAAGTAGCGCTTTAGAGTTCAGACGTTTGTTCCTTGAAGAAACTTCAAGGAGACAGACTAAATGAAAAGACAGAGTATATTGTACATTTAGTGTGACATGAAGAATGCAGGTTTTAAAGTTACGTAGTTGTTTTTTTTTATATTGGATATTATAATTCTAAAAATGTATTTCAAATATTCGTATGTCGTTAGAGAACACAACGTTAGTTATATCATCATCATCATCATCATCATCATCATCATGTTCCTGAAGTGTTAGGTGTGTTTCCTGTTCCTTGATCCTCAAGATGAAGTTGGTCCCTCCATCTCTTCCTCGGTCGTCCTATGTTCCATCGTCCTTTTGGTTTATAATGTAGTGCTTGTTTTGGTAGTCTGTTTGTGTCCATCCTCTGTACATGTTTTATCCACTTTTTCTGGTACTGTTTTATTTCCTTTACTATGTTCTGTGCTCCCGTTTTTTGCCTAATACATTGATTCTTTTCTTTATCTAGTTTTGTTATTCCAAGTAAGTGTCTCAAAAATGTTATCTGTGCTGCTTCTAAACGTTGTTCCTCTCTTTTCTTCAGTACCCAAGCTTCA
>Ga0123352_10008636_pt1 | contig 15852 bp, 9 predicted proteins | sample TergutLab28metaG_FD_89700 | JGI IMG/M metagenome (GOLD analysis project Ga0123352, IMG submission 89700) | Labiotermes labralis P1 segment gut microbial communities from Petit-Saut dam, French Guiana - Lab288 P1 | ecosystem: Host-associated > Arthropoda: Insects > Digestive system > Gut ... | reverse complement strand
GTTATTGTGTGTTGTGGGAGCCGATGTAGTCGTTGGAGTGGGGGCCGAGTTATTCCGTGCAGTGTGGGCCGAGTTATTCCGTACAGTGGGGGCCGAGTTATTCCGTGCAGTGGGGGCCGAGTTATTCCATTCTAAAGGATCTGTAGATGGACAGACGGACAGATATGACGAAGCCAATAGTCGCTCTTCGCAATTTTTCGAAAGTGCATAAGAAAGCCTATGAAACCCATTCCACCTGCAATCCCCTTACGAAAAGACGAAAAGCAGGTGCTTCGAAATCGGCGCGCGACACTGCATATTACGCCACTGTCACAGGAATCGCCACTTGTTCATTCTGTTGTAATAATTGTAATACCTGATGACGGTCATACAGGCCGAACCATATTGTGTCAATATCAAATAACGGACAACACTGAGTTGAGAATGACGGCCTGTGTTTTATAACATTGTTGCAAATGGAATTTCAGACTGAGAGAAACGCTAAACCTCTTTGTCATGTGTACGAATGGGGCTAACCAATAGAGGATGAAACCTGGGCCCACAATCTCTGTGAGTGTGAAGATCTGACTTCACTCTCAAACATGTTTGTCTGAGCACCTTCTTCTTGAATCCAGAGGACATTTAGAGTTTACGTTTGGGGGCCATCTGCACATTTAGCAAAGCAACAGGGTTCCCCTGAATTGTTATCAGATTATGGGGCACAAATGGCCCGTTTTTAAGACTTAGGTGCATCAGGACCATAAGGGCTCGAACCCAATTGCTAATCAATCAGTCAATTAATCAGTGTACCAAGAACTTTTGTCTTATCCCTGAAGTTCCACGCTTTCCTTAATCGAACCCGAAACCTCTAACAAACAATCTCTGAGAACAGAGACATTTTCCCATTTTCGGTTACGTGATATTCTGCCCATTTTATAAACGGAACGAAGGTATCGCCTTGTCTGGAATTTATGTCTGTCCGTACTCCTATGACAACAGTAGCACCCAAACTGCTGAACAGACCTTCTTTGAAATTCGACATCAGTCACTTCGTCTATAAATACCGTTAATCAGTACGAATTTTCAGCCACGTTTGTGCACGAGAAAGACTAGTTTACGTTTATTGTCGTACATACACTGCTCATATATATATATATATATATATATATGTTACATTTGAATCCTAGGTACTGCACCCAGTTTGAGATGGTACACGGTCTCCACCAACACACACAGGATATTATTAAAACAGATGCCATCGCATCCAAATTTTACACATGCGCCAGATTTTCAACATCAGTGATATTAAGTGACTTTATGTGTTTTAAATTTTAACCGTATCATTGGACATCCTTATGACTGAGGAAATTCAACTGTGATTAAAGATCGTGCATTGTGATTTTAAACTGCAGTCTTACAACAGACGTTGATAAGTGCTAAAAGTCACACTGCGTCGATCATGAAATCGCTGTTCAGGTGTGTTCAGAAGAAATTACAGTTAGACTGAACTCCCTGAATATGACAACCATAGATGCCGAAACGTGTCGATGAGGAAATTAGTGTGTGTCTCAGTAACACGGTGTATTGCACAAAATTTGGTTAATAAAATGGTGTTTTAGAACATGATGCACGTTGCGGTAAGTACGAAATTAAGATACTTTATGTACAGTCATATATTACGTCCTTATATATATATACGTACATATATATATATATATATATATATATGTATATATATATATATATATATATATATATATATATACGTATAATAAAATCGTTGAATAAGAAAAACAGCAGGTTTTACTAAAATCAATACAAAACACACAACTGAGTGGCGTGACCAGAACGTAGGATTTTTAGGCGCTTTGGCAAAATTGCGAAAACAAAACATTAGCTTCCTAATTTCCATCCGTCCGCCCGTCTGTCCGCAGGCACAACTCGGCTCCCATTGGACGGATTGTCATGAAATTTGATATTTGAGTATTTTTCGAAAAATTGTCTAGAAGATTCAAGTTTGATTAAAATCAGACAAGAATAACAGGCACTTTACATGAAGACCACTAGACATCTTTTATAGTATCTCTCTCAGATCTTCTTAGAATGAGAAATGTTACGGGCAAACGTTGTAGAGGAAATAAAAACACACATTTTATGTTCAACGACCTTTTTCGTGGGAAATCGTGCCGTTTATGAGATAATGTCGAAAAATATTGTAGCGTGGGGCAGGCCACAGATGACAATATGGTGCATGCGCGTTACATGATGGATACTTACGGCTATAAACACTCAGTCACAGTATGCAATAATCATTACTTTTTCACTGCAACAGTGACGGCACGAACGCGCCTTAATATTACGTTATACGTACGTTGTCTGTCTTGTTTTTAATGTTTAACCCTTATCCTGCTAACGTGGAGAATATGGTGAGCTCCTAATAATGCCAGCAAATGGCAGATGGGATTTAACTCGGCGTTAAAAGGGTTAAACCATGAGGCATATAAAGTAAAAACAGGCTTTAGAGGCCTGAAATTGCACGGGCCTGTGTATTGTTTGGCGTAGTTACTAGTGACGAATGCCGTGGAGAAAATTAGATGAAAAACGGAGAAAAGCTAGAGGAAAAGACAAGCACTGAGTGAATAATTAAATAAATAAATGAATAAACGTAATTAATGAGGTATGACACGGAATATCAAAAATCGAAACAAGTACATTAAGATCACAGCGTCCTGTCTAGGCTTAACGGTAGGGCGGGGCTGTTCCGATCATCCACATTCAACCACAGAAAACCTTCACTAAGAATAATAAATAATTCGTATCAGTTTCTGAAATGTTACTAGGGAAGACAGACATCAGTATTAAAGACTAAGAAATAAAAATATGGGGCAACTGTTATCACCAGGAGAAGCAATTTCTATCACAGGCATTCTTCCGCAAACGAACTGCTGATGCTGCAGCACATAATTCTTTGTACCAGTTTCTACACATCTGGCATTTACTCCAAAACAACCACAAGGAACATCTTCATTTCCATCCACGTCCCGTATTTCAACGTTTTCTTGTTCCACGCAACAATGCTGAGATTTCAAGGATAAGAGTTGATAATGGATGTATTTGGGTGGCGGCAAGATAATGTGGTGCCTTCCTAGTGGTAAAATATCTTTAGTGGCTAAAACAAAATGCAGTAAGTAGACAGGAGGATGTGTCGTGTGAGAAGGTGAATACAGCATCTCAGTTATCTTCGTATTCTTGAATCCATACAATATATTGTAGTTATGTTAATCGAAGTCCAAGTACTGGCACGTACAAAGTATATATATATATATATATATATATATATATATATATATACACACGATATTCCCTGCTACATGTTTTGGCGGTCGACCGCCATCTTCACGTATTTGGTTTAACCCTTTAAACGCCGAGTTAAATCCCATCTTCCACTTGCTAGCATTACTAGGAGCTCACCATATTCTCCACGTTAGCAGGATAAGGGTTAAAACCTAATGAAGCCACTTGTTATTTAAGTATATAAGACAAAATAACATAACTATTGCTTATTGTAAAATAAAATACATGAGAATGATGATGTGTGTGTTTAAAATTCGTTACGAATATTTTCAGATCTTCTAAATGTATATTTCATAAATTTTATTATAATCTTGCTTTAAGGTGAGTTTATGTTCATAAGCACCTTAGATCCTAATAGCTGTTCTGCGGTTCTTATTATTACCCAATGTGGCACTGCGTCGCGGTACATCACTGGTACTCCGCAGAAATGGAAGCTGTTCTGCGAACTGACAATGGCGGCAGATTACAGCCTCTGCGAGACTCAGCTGTCTCGTGTTGCCATTTTCGACGCCAGCGCCCAGTGCAGTTGGATGCCCTACATTTGCCAGATTAATCTCCTCGCACGCCCCCACTGCATGTTTGCGATTTTTGAAATTAGATCTTGAAGCGTTGTGTAGTGAACTCTTGACAAGATCAGCGCTTTGAACAGCTACATTTTCGCGTATTACGCTCTTTACAGATTTTGATATCGATCTGCTAGACAACTTGGCGCTGGAACTCTTATGCTTAGACTTCCTCACCGTCTGCAACATGTGGCTACACTAAATAAGAAAGACCTTCAGTGCCCTGACCGACCTTAACAAGTCGTCGGAGGAGCCCCGCTTTGAAGGTGTGGAACTGACGTAAAGCAACAGGCAGTGCCATCTGTAGGCAGGGATGTTAACCACGTTCCTTGGATACACGAGACCCAGGATAGCGTGTTGCTGTGTTTGTCAATTCAGCCATTGTATCATGTTGCAACACAGTGGCATTCGGACGCCACAGGGCGGATAGTACAACTTACCTCAGAGCGACGAACACAGTTCATACGAGAGGGTGTGCGAAAAAAACATGCACGTACAATTGCCTCTCTGCTGACGCCAAAATGGCGACAATTGCACAGTGAGTCAACAATAACCGCCTTTCTTATTATGACAGTAATAGCTCCGCCCTACCCACTCCATTCACCAAGCATCTTTCACGCCTGTACGTAAATACTTTGTCACGGACGTTTGTGTGCAGGAAGTGTCAAAGGACAAACAAAAAGACTTGATTCCCTTCATGTTTGTTTAGTGAGGCCTTCTCCCGCTCGCGATGGATGTCTGCTGTTGGTTGTGTCTTTCGATTTATGAATAAACACACGGTGACGTCATACTGACGTTCCATAGATCGATAGAAATTATCGGTGAGATTCGATACGTCATTGAACACAGCAGAGCCGCGACGCTTTGCAGTAGCCGCTATTGTAATAGCGAGCGAGAACTCTGGGAGGAAATTGTAAACACCATTGTAACTATGTGATTTGCAGTCTGGCGGCATTTTGCTGGCGGTTATACGAAACTAGACCGTAGCTACTGCATGAAGCAATAATTTGTATTCAGCATATGGAAGTGTTAAACACGCATTCCGTGTGGTATTCAACCTTCACTGGACTCGAATCCTCTGAAGGAAAATGTGGACTAGTGTCAGTTTGTAATGAATGAAAAGGCGCACGAAACTTCGGTTTCTACAAAAGATAAATCGAATCTTCGTGGAGACATTTCACCATTTACGTGCTGTACAAAAGATGCGTCGCTTTGTCACGCGGGTATTACTTCACATGCACATTTTACCAAACGATCTCGGAAAAAGTTCATTTGAAGGACCGAGAATGAGAAGGGTACGTAATTTGAAATAGATATTTGGGACGTAGATTTTTATGATGGGTGGTGGATGGAATCTTACCAGCATGCCACATGATGACGAGCTTTCCTATAACCTACATCGCTGCTTCGGTTCTGTTGCCAGATTATTAGCTACTTTTTGAAGTGTTTTTCTTGCCTAACCTGAAAAATAATGGCGTCCCGTTCCAGGCGTGACACATTTTTGAAGATGAGGTTGATGATTTCCAGGTACTTCTCCCGCTGCAAAAAACTGGGTCCGTCCTTCTCGAAGTAGTCAAGGAAGTCGTACAGGATAAAGTAGGTCCCTGCAACACAAGAAATAATCATTTTGTGTCTCTTTCACACACACACACACACACACACACACAAATATATCAATCACAAGCAAATTCTTCTTCATCGTATTGCCCATCCGTCTTATTGTTCATGTCAGGCATACTTTAATACGCAAGAAAAAACGTCTTATGTGGGAGTCCGGATCCGCCCACCTGTGACGTAATATCATCGACGTAACTTTTCGACGGATTTTCACGAAATTCGATATAGGAGATGCTCACAAATAGATGTCGCACAGGCGTGATTTTCTTGAAAAATGACTAAGATAGTCCCACTTTCTTAGGACTTCAATAAAATTCCAGCCAAATTTCGTTTATTTCTGGACCGATTTTGGTAAAATTCTGTATAGAAGATTTAAACTTAATATCGTTCAGCATGGCGAGTCTCGTGAAAATCGGCTCAGTAAAAGCCATAATCTACTCACGGGGCCTACATGAATTTCTATACATATTTTCCGCATGTGCTCTCAGATTGTAGTGAAGTTCGGTGCAACAGTACCGCGGTGAATACTGTTGCGTATTTCAGATTTTCGTGAAATCGGTGAAAAGAAAGTCTTACTATTCTTATAGGCGTAAATGAAATGACAGACGCGTACCGTGAAACTGCGTGATATTTGGAAAGTAAATAACGCCTTGTTAGTGTTTGTGGACATGTGTGGTGGGACGAAGAGCACAATTTGTAATCTTGTTTGATATTCACATGGAACAGCTAGAAACACATTAAATTTTATTAGGAACATTTCTGCTTGCTTTAGATACAGAACGTTATAAATATATCACTTAGCCGATTACCAACACATTGTTGGTGCAGAGAACTATGTTAGTGCCAAAGTTCTGTGCGGCTAGTGGGTAATAACACTATGCTGATTCCACACTGTCACAAACCAAGTGCAGTAACTACTAGGTAAGGTAAAACAATCCCTGTACAGGCCTGAACAGGCCCTGAGGGTTCCAGGAGTCTGAGGCTCCTATATTTCCAGACAGCCAGCATATGAAGGTGGTAAGGTTGTCAGCCTTACGCACCGGCCGCCTTTATCCCCCATGAAATATTCCTGGTACTCATTTCTGTTAGAGTCTGAGTCAACCCCAGGGCCATAGTGCGGCCAGAAAGGTTATGTCAACGAAAAATTCCAATGACACCATAGGGTATCGAACCCGCAACCTTCCGGCTTGTAGCACAATAGTAATGACTACTACTACCCTTAATTATGTAGAATAACAGTACCAACAAGATGCACATAATTATGTTATAAATAGTTATATAAAAATGACCCGCGACCCGTTTCTGCCAACCATGTGGCCACGCAAAGAGGCCAAACAAGGATCATTACATTAAACTTTAAATGAATGAGGCATCATAACCAATCCACACTTATAAAATGACAGTCTCAGAACCCATAGATTAAAACACATGAATATATGTTGACAGTACATATGGTAGTGTTATAGTGGAAGGTGAACACAGATGTTCCACGAAATAAACCACCATCCAAGAGAATGTATGAGTCGTGGCTAATAAGTTAAACCCTTACCGAAGCCAAGCAGCAATCAGGGAGGGGTCGTGATGACTCACCGAGGATGGCCACATAGCTGGACGAAACTTGTAGGAGGTCACTGTGTATATAAATTAATTTAATGTGCTCTTGTACGTTGGTTCGTATCATTATTGTTTGTATTGTTAATAATGTACGGATCGAAGTTACTTCCCTTAAGTGTGAACAAAAAATATAACCTACGTAAATACGCCTATTTGCTCACTTCCCCATGGAATTACTTTAAAACCTCGTAATGAATTTTCACGAAAATTTGTACGAACATTTTTCCATTAGAGGCTATCAATACTACGAACATGAAGCCCGTGTAGAAGTGTGAGGGAAAAACACTAGCACTATTAACACTGATCTAACATGGAACCTTATCAACTCTTACTTACTTACTTACTTACTTACTTACCTACATACTTACTTACTTACTTACTCACTCCATGGAGCAGATTCCTCGTTGAGAAGCTAACCGGTTTTGAGCTAGTCAAGAAATTCCCCGCATTTTATGGAACCCGAAGGTTCATTACCGCGTTCGCAAGTGCCCGCCACCTGCTCTTATCATTTTTTCAAGTAATATTTATAGATGACTCGAGAAAAATTCGGTTTTTTGCAATTCCGTATGCTGTACCTTTTTTTTAACACAACGTGCTATCCGTACAGTCTGCAGGTTCGTCCTTGAGCCTTTAGCCAAGCCAAGCCATGCGGAGGGGATTGTGATATGTAGAGTAGTTAGAAATTTTAAGCTCATGTTCCCTTGCATCATAATTCAATATTAAATGTAAATCCATCTAGATGCAACAGTATGCAGTCTGATTTATTTTACTGCAAAACTGATTTTGCAGTAAAATAAATCGGACTGCATACTGTTGCATCTAGTTGGATTTACATTTAAAATAGTAGTTAGAAACTAGTGTGTGTTATTCTTGCTTAATTAAGGTCTTATGCCATTCACATATTAATTAAATGTTAAGTGCAGGTTTTAACATTACAGTGGCCGGAATTTCCTTCTCGTTTTTATATGTATTTTTTAATCAATAAATGTGTAGACATCTCTCATTCTTTCAAACTTGTTGCTTCTTTATGTCGTTACATGTTCAGCTTCGGATATACTGTACAGGTATTCTTGGCCATCCACGCCAAATTTCTTATAGAGAAATCTTAGTCTTTAACGTTCGACTGGATTTGTCTTCTCCCAAGGCTTCATAGTTTTAACAACGTCTGTGGGCCAAACTTCACCTCACGTATCAAGATGTGCTTCCCATTTGGTGTCAAACGTAAGAACCCAGACTTATCGGCAACACTTTACAACTGCGTTTGTGATCCTTCGTGGTGAGACACAAGAACTGCCAAAAATAATCGATAATTATCAATATTGTGTTCCGATGCATCCCACCGCCAAGAGTTTGAGGCCTTAAGCTCGAACGATGACCACGCAAGCCTGCCCGACTACTAGGCCGTGTTCAGTGGCTGGAAAATAAGTCTGTCGTACGGAAATATGGTGCCATTGCGGAACGGTGGCAGTGATTTGGAAACCGAACTTCTTTGGCCTGCATTAGACGAGAGATGATATAAAAAAGGGGTAAATTTCTAGTGGTGAAACTGATAATGAAACTTGACAGGCCGTCTTTACAAATGACCAGCCTACGTTTCCCCGATTTAAAAAAATAAATATCACACTTCGACGACAATGGCGTCGAAAGCCAAAACTGAAGTATACTTATAAGGTCCTATATACGGCGTTTCACGGACGATATGTTTGTTCAGGTACACTTCACACTGAAATAGCTGGGTAGTACCTTGAAGTGGGCTACGGCCAATTGTTAGACGTCATAACATGTCAGATCGGTATGCTATCGCTTATGGTTGAGCTTCGCGATCGGTTCAGTAGCCCTCTTGCTTCGTACACTCATAGTCCACAATTTAAACCTTTGCCTGGTCTGAGGATTTTTATTTTCCTCAGTCTTTCCAGACATGCCGCTGTTGTACACGCTACGTGAAATTGTTCCAGTAATGTAACTTCATCGTTCTTTTCATTTATTATTGAACTCCACGCAGCTACAACTGCCGAAGAATCATTCTGTGAAGCATAGTTTAGAGCAAAATTTATAGGGTACACAGCAACATCAGTTGCTACAGACAAAGCCTAAGTCAGACGATATTCGAATGTGAGTCATGACCCTTCATTTTGCACTGTTTTGGTGCCCAGTTTGGACAGCACAAATGTGTGATTGCCCTTACTGTTGCATCACTTGAGTACCCAATTTGTAAAACACTAATGAGTCATGACCTTTACTGTTGCACCATTTTTGTGCCCAGTTTGGACGGCACTAATGAGTCACGGTCCTTTCTGTTGAATCGCTTTGGTGCCCAGTTTAGAAAACACTAATGGGCTATGACCCTTACAGTTGGACCGTTGTAGTACCCGGTCTGAATGGCACTAATAAGTCATGGCCCTCGTTATTGCATCGTTTTAGTGCCCACTTTGTACAGCACTAATGAACGAGCCTGAAGATCCTATCTGCACTCAGTGCATCGTGCTGCTTTTAACAGCCTAATTGCGCTGTGACAAGTATAGCGTGTCTCACACCAATTAGGAAGGCCTCGTCATCAAACAAATGAAACTCATTAAATATGGATTACAATAAACGTAATGTGACCCTTGGGGTTCTAATAATAAGTCACTACGTTACTGCGTAAATCAGCCTCATTTATCTGCCTTTTAAAGTCCCAATTTCATAGTAGCATTAGAAGTACTGAAAATTGTGGTCTTCATTTTAGAATTGTGTACGTTATTGCCATACACATTTAATCAGAATAACCTTTTTAGTTCCATAAAAGACACCGGCTGAGTTTCAACAGGCTTCTCCCTGGTGACTGTTACAAGGCTAATTGTGACAGCTTAAAGGTGTGACTGTTGAAAAATGAGATCCCCTCAAGAAGTTACTCTTTTAACGATATTACTATACTTTGCACGAAAGCAATTTCTGTCGGAAGATAACACCTCTCCTTAACAACTATCAAGGCGTCGAAGCTTCCCGGCAGTCACTTTGTGAGAGTGGTTTAAGTAGCTAAACCTGCAGCAGAACAAACATGCTCATGTTTTCTGTGTCTTACGAGTCCTTTTTTGCGTGCAGGTACTCCCGCATTTATGCCATTTTTTATAATCCACGCAGTACTAAAAATAATGTATTACGAATGTGGAACGCAATTAAGCCATACCTGCGCCAATAATGGGAGGGATAATTACAGAATATGATCAATCGAATGTGACAATAACCCTCATAATACAGCTTGTAACTTGCTGTATACTTACTGAAGGGAAATTCGTCCATTCGCAGCAAAACTGGTCACTCAAAGCATTCAGTCATTGTGTGACTCACTTGATGACAACTCACCAGAATCATTACTCTCATTGCTGTCTCCTGGATCAATTATGTCATTTGAATCACTACCACTACCTGATGAGGAGTCATCAGAACCTGATCCCTGTTGCTTTCCTGAAGGACCATCTTTAATCTCTGCACATCATCATCATAATGACCATCGGAATCGGAGTCGACGGAGCTCTCCTCTTCTTCCTTCTTTAAACCTGCTTCCTGCAGGAAGCAGTCTTTCAGCTGCTCTTGTGACAGACTCTTCAGGAACTTCTCATTAACCTTTAGTACTTCTGTTTCATGTAGTTTAAGCGCTTTCTGTACTTCGTTGTTCCAGCATCAGGCAACATTTGCCAATAACTTCGAGGTTCCTTCTCTCTGTACTCAGGAACAAATTGGGAAGCGCCTCTCACGAATATTTTCAGGAATAGCTGACAAGCATTCACAAATGGTGGTCCATGTCCTCTTTGTACAAAGGTTTTTCTTCAGCCACTTGCTCTTCCGTCTTCTTTGTATAATTTATCTTAGTGCTCTTGGTGGCAGTTTTGCTTGACCCTGGCTTTAACGTGGCTGGTATGCTTTTGGGTTGATTAAAAAGTACAGTTACTATCAATTAAGCTGTGAGATTTTTCCCATCGTTTGGCAGTGGGGTATTTTGACAATATTTCGGAGTGACTTACTGCCTCCATCTTCAGGGTCGTTGTAGGGAATATAATGGGCTTGAGATTGTGTTGGCAGGCGTCAGACTATCCGTCGGTAAGGTTACAAGTTGCTGGGTACTAGCTAGGGCCAGAAGGGAATATGACACACATAGCACCTTAGGGCCCCAAGTTAGACCAAAATCCTGCTGCACGTGGTTTAAAAATATCGTCTGCGACAAACCGTCCAAGTGCCCCGCGCGCAAGGCTGTATAGTGACGTAAGAATATTGTGATTGTAGAAGTAGTGGCTGTGTGTGTACCTAAGTAAAAGGGCGTAAAAGCGTAAGGTGGAATGAATTTGAAATTTACTGTCAACTTGCCTTGAACTCCCTCTGGTGCCCGCTTAGTTAAGAGGCTAGATGGGATAGGCGTGTGGCTGTGAAGAAAAAACTGCATGCTGACCATTGTTTTTGTCATCAGCATGATCATCATCATCACCATCATCAGAACTATCATCGTCATCGTTAGCAACTAACACAGTTTATACTCGGTGTCTGCACTCCTGTTGGTAACTGTGACAAAAGGAAATCTGTTAGCTTATTTAATGTTGACAACACTGCCTACTTACGATCCGTGGTGATGCTTCGAAGTGTCTGTCTGTCTGTCTGTCTACGTGTAATTCAGCGCGACTAACTTTGTTGACGGTCGACACTTTGATGCTGTCGGCCACCCGCTTGCCTATTTTCAGGCAGCGGCAGCAACTTTAGTCAACAGATCGACTCCACACTTCAAAGCGATACCCAGACAACTTCTCGACACGCGCGCTTTGCGGCATACTCTTCACACAGGCGCCTCCTGCAGCATACAACTGCGAGGAACAACGGCTTACAGAGTGAACAACAAGCTTTGTATCCGCAAGTTATGCGGGTACTGCCACCGGTAATCACTTAAGGGCGAATCAGTTTGCTATCGGTACTGCCCTCTTCTGGGACATTACGCGGCGTATAGCGGTAATTCCTTACCGACGTTTCGGGACAACATATTGGTCCCTTAAGGGTAAGAAATCCAAGAAGAAAACCTGGCCTTCTTGGATTTCTTGACACTTGAAGATGGGACCGATATGTTGTCACGAAACGTCGGTAAGGAATTACCACTGTACACTGCGTAATGTCCCAAAAGAGGGCAGATTTCAAATACTTTGCGGCGGAAGCCTGAAATCACGCACAATTTGCTGTTGGTGACACCAGTATTTTTTAAAGTTAACATGTGTAATATATCGGAATTTTCTCCGCGTCACTTCTGTTGTATCGGCTGAGCTATATGTAGGACTTCACCGCCTGAAATGCTTCGTGATTCCCGCTGTTCTGTTTCAGGCACCATTATCAACTGTGTCCTTAAAAGGCGATCAATTCGCGTTAAAGATTAGGTTTATGTACTCTCATAAGTGTTTTCTGCACTACGCTCACGTCATGTTACTCATAACATTAACATACCGTGTGTGTGTGTGTGTGTGTGTGATGTTGTAATCAGTACACAGACCATTTCAGTCCACTACACGTGTCAGTCAACTCACAACATTGCTCACTGTCTAAAATAGACACGTAAAGCCATGATTTTCGCCATGACCTTGTTTTCATCGAGCCAGCTACCTTAATTCTTTTCACCTTGAAATGTCACCGATTTTTTTTCTGTTACATTTTTCACTCCGTGCATTGTGATATAATTGTTAATTATACCAGGAAAATGTCCACAATTTTTAATGTTTTTGTTTCCAAAATTCCTGGCCAATCATCAGGGACAGCGACCTGTGGGCCGCTACAATGACTATGTGCATATTCGCATCTGCATGTTATAACAGTTATATTTAGTTTATATATTTATTAGGTGTAAAAATTATACATTTCATAGATGTTGCCATGACAACCATCTAAAGGATTAGATAATAAAATTAAATACTTGATTTGTGGTGTAACGGTTTGAGAGACAAAAAGGGCAGCAGTTGTAATACAAACGTCCAGAGGGTGAAGATGATATAACTCAGACTGCCTAAGAAGAAGACAATTTAGCAGACTGCCTAATCCTTCAACAGTGTTGATTAAGAATTTGTTTGTGTGATAAATCATGTAAATTGACGCGGCATTGAAAAGAGTTATCAATGTAGCTTCGCCGAAGTTATATATTTTCAATGGGGAGATTTATAACCGTTATATTTAGTTTATATTTTTATTAGGTGTCAAATTATATATTTGATAGATAGTACAGATTTGTTTAAAATTAGTAATTTAGTTGTGGGTGGAAAGGAGATTATAACGAGTCTGTATAGCAGCTTAGATGGGACAGAGACAGAACCAGTATGACGCGTGCAGGGGTTTACACGAGTGGAGACGCGGGAAACAGCATTACTTAAGTGACAGCCAATAGAAATAAAGTATTTAAAATTTTGACTGTTGAACCTATTACGGAGTAGTGAAAGTTAACAGCGAGTCGGGAACTGTAAGAAAATTTAAGAGGAGGAGAGGGGGGGGGGGTGGATTTGAAACTGGGAGAGTTTGAAAACTTAACATAAGCGAGTAGTCAGTATTTTATCCAGGATGTGTTGTGTTTAATTTACACTAAGGCTAGCAGTGTACAGATTTTCAACGGCGCATCCACACACGCAAACACCTGCAAACTTTAATAATCTGGTGAAGTAATACAAAGATTAGTTTATGGTATCCAGTTATTTATGAAGTTACCGTTTTGTTACTTACAACTCTTATATTCCCTGAGATTAGTACATGCGAAATGACCGATGAGCTGAGGCGGGTTCTAACATCATACATTGACGATCTCACCACAGTTCCATATACTGCAGAGGATGGTACTGCCTAGCGATAGTTTTGTACAGGTGCACCCCCTGGTGACGGGTCATTGAGGCCCAAAATTTGTCACAGTTTTATAAATTAATATATTAAAAAGTGTGTGCACTTCGCTCGTCTAATTTATAACAATTATATCACCGATTCTTATTCGTACTTGGCTATCAACGCGTCACCAAATCAGCAACATCACCATCGGTGATCAACTTTCACACATAATCCTGTACTTTAACGAAAACCGGCAACAGAACTAATACAGCATTTGTCTGGAATCACACGGGAAAATTCATATGATTTTTAGACTCGCAGCGTTTAAATTTCAATTTAGTAATTTTCCTTTGTATAACCGTAACTGTCTTGATTTATAAGAAAATTTTACCTTCCTCTGTTTTTTTAATATAAATATTGAATATTTAAAAATTAAAAAAATGACATTTTTAATATCTTAACACCATAGTTAGGTCTGTGTAAATGTACAATAACACGTGCTAATGGTAATGTCGTACAGACATATGTAGCGTTCTATAAATTATTGTTTAAGGAAAATTTTATAAATTAACTACATAAATAAAATATACCATATTCTAAGCTAAATCAGTTGGAAATTCTAAATCATGTGAGGTAACTGTTCAAGGCAAACGGAAATATGTATTCACTAGAAGGATTTCTGTTCCATGGTGCAACAACCCCCAGAGGGCCAGGGCCTCTCATCATCGAGGCTTCATCATCACATTCAGATACACCGCACTCGGTAAGACTCCTCTGGACGAGTGATCAGCCCGACGCAGAGATCTCTACCTGACAACACACAACAATCACAAGAGACAAATGCATGCCCCCGAAGGGATTCGAACACGCAATCCCAGTAACCGAGCGGCCGAAGACCCACGAATTTGACCGCGCGGCCACTGAGAACGGCTCACTATAAGGATAAAATAAATAAATAAATATGATTGTTACTTCGATACAACTTATGCTAATCCCTGGGACAAGAAAAGGTAGTTTGGTTAATTCCAGGGAGGAAGAACCATATTAAGAAGCAAACACAAGGTAATACAGTAATGACAATACTGACGGTTTACAGAATAGGAAAGGTAATTTCTGTCGTCGTAACAACCCTAAACTGGACCAATCCTGAGCTAGATAAAACCATTCTACGCTATTGAAGTCGACTTCAGTATTAAAAGCTAAACTTCGACTGGCTTCTCCATGCCCTTCTTGGCCTCGGGTTTCCTAACTAAATTTTGTGTACATTTATCACGTCCCCATACAAAACACACGGCCTCCTGCACTCATCAGTTTTAATTTTCTCGCCCTAATAGGTCCAGCATTTGCAAGTGAATATAAAATTCTGACGTCTACTTTATTAAAATTTTTTCAACACCCTGCCACTTTCTACCCAACATATTGAAACTGAAAATCAGCTCAGGTTTGTGTACAGACGTACATTATTTGTATTCCATTCTCAGAGTGTCAGATCGAGCTCTTCGGCCACAGAGAGCAGAAAATTGTAGTTCAGGTAATTTCAATATTTACTCTGTTACAACAGCCGAAGACAACACATTTCTACGTGCCGAAAGACGACATACACGCACCTGCATACGGCAGCCATAATTATATGGAAAAGTAGAGGAAAAAACCTGAAAAATATGCAGCTGTTGCAGACATACATGAGATTTGCCGCCCCAAATATAATCCGATTTTGCCAACTACAATTTTGTCGGCATTGCAGCTTCGCACTTTTTCGTTAACGTCTATCAAGCTGAAATTTCCAAATTCAGGGCGCTAGTATTCAGAGACACTGACTCGCCCTATCGCCCTACCGTAATAATATTTCGTGACACTGTGACTCGCCCTATCGCCCTACCGTAATAATATTTCGTGACACTGTGACTCGCCCTATCGC
>Ga0123352_10008635_pt1 | contig 15853 bp, 14 predicted proteins | sample TergutLab28metaG_FD_89700 | JGI IMG/M metagenome (GOLD analysis project Ga0123352, IMG submission 89700) | Labiotermes labralis P1 segment gut microbial communities from Petit-Saut dam, French Guiana - Lab288 P1 | ecosystem: Host-associated > Arthropoda: Insects > Digestive system > Gut ... | reverse complement strand
CTCATTTCCCTTTACCATGTAGCAGTTTTGAGTTTATTCCTTTCTGTTGGAATATATTTAGGAACATTACAACTCATTTCCCTTTACCATGTAGCAGTTTTGAGTTTATTCGTTTCTGTTGGAATATATTTAGGAACATTACAACTCATTTCCACTAAAACACACACTCACTGCTGTACTCAAGGATTCGTAAAGGCATTTCGTCTCACAGGAAGAAAAATTATGTTTTGCATTGCAATAAGCACATTTCATTTTCCCGGATTCTTCCAGCTCTTCGAAAAGAGAAACGAAGGTCGTTTGTGTTTGCTGAAACGGAGAACATAACTGTACAATGTAACCCATATAAGCCTCACGAAAATAACTAAACACAAACCTCACTGGATGTGTTCTCTTAGAGGACTGGCTTGACACTGATAATTTTTCAGGAACGTAATTATGAATGTAAATAATAAAGGAAACATGATGCACATTATGAGGAATGGAACACCAGATAAGAAGTACTCACAGCCATACTGTTGGAAATTCAAATCTCCCAGGCATTTACTCAGTGTGGACTGGTAAGTACAGTACTGACAGTAAATATTTACCATTCAACACAGCATAAATGCCCGAGAGATGTGGATCTTCAAATTGGCGGAATATTTGAGGGGGGGGGGAATAAAATTCTCTTATCACGTGATTACACTGTAAATATTCTTATATCTACTGCCAGAAAAGCCATAAGACAAGTTTAAATACTCTCGTAGTTTCATTCTGAATCTTTGATTCTCTGGTTGTCTTAGATTGCAAGTTTTGGGTAGGGATTGAGATTCCTGGCTCTTTTGAAGTTTGCTTAAAATAACTATATGTCTCGTGAAATGTGAATGGGATAAAATATTAACTGCAGTAAGATGCGTGTATCTACCCTTACGTGTATGTATGTATATATATATATATATATATATATATATAACTTCCTTTCTTACCTTCTTTCTTTCGCTTCCATTAAGAAGATAAAGAAGAAGAAGAAGAAGAAGAAGAATCATGAGGTTTGTTAGACAAGTACCCACTCTCTGCATTAGTTAAGAAGAAGAACAGGCAGAGGAGAAAGAGGAGGAAGAAATCTCTTCTGTCTCTTCTTCTTCTTCTATAAATAAATATAAATATATATATATATATATATTCATCAATGAGGAAACTTTATGTGGTTCGTATATTTCATACAACATTAACAAGAAATAATTTAACATTCAAGGAAAGACTGGCAAAGTATGCTGAAAGTAAAGAAGTATGCTTAACTCTGTAACCAGTAACTAGATTGACAAACAAACAAACAAACGCACAAACAAAATAGCAAATGGAGCAGATTTCTTCTTGAGAAACACGCATTCACGTATTAAGGAAGTAGCCCGCTTTGCAATGTCTTAAGCAGCGACGCTGTCAAATAACGCTATTATATGGAGCCAATAGCAGCAGGTGGCATTATGTGTATGGGGCACTGATGGAATGACACTGAAGAGTGAAGCCCAAGTACCCTTGAATTGTCCTTAGCCCCGTTTGTGTAAAAGCATAAGTTTAATTCCAATAACAAAAACAGCCTACATGAAAATGTACCATCACTATAATCGGCATTCAAAGACATAGTTCTGGAACTTGGTTAAGTCTTATGTCTGGGAGAGTAAGATCTTACTGAGAGGGTCCTAAGTGGACTGCAGTCCTTTAGTCCCCTTTTCCTGGTACTCCTTCTCAGTGTATAGCGTGTTCTAACCCTTCCATTGTATTGCAACATAAATGAAGTGAATGGTGTATACATGAACTTTTGCTTGCTATCGGTTATCTGCACATTCATTCGTCGTCGCCGGTCATTTCCGCTTGACCGGCAAGAGAAAATAATTATGTCCAATCTGATAAAATTCAAATGTGGAATTGAACTCCTTTGTGCGGACTCTGATAGCTATGTGTGTCTTCGTCATACCATTCTAATATTATAACAATAGACATGTCATGTCATATTTCACTAGCCTCTTTCTTCTAATGGGAACAAAATGCAACTCTAAAGCACACCGCAGATAGTACAGAAACAAATGTCAGTGAAACAGATTATGATAAAACGAGCGGAATTATATTAAACCTTTTCAGATTAATAGTTTAACAGATGATTATTGTGATAACTGTGTTGAAACTTCTATCCCCAAAACCAGAGACATAATTAAATGACAGTACGCCAGTGCTTCTTATCATATCATTCCTGTTATGGTCATTTAACAAGAGAAACTCTTGCCCAAATTTTAAGTGCGTTCTTACTTCAAGTTACGTGATATGTATTTCAATATGTCCTGCATTTAAATCTTCTAACAATGCTAGACAAAGGTATGGAATTCCTAGGGGACTTATGTACTTTTCCTCTTAAGTTTGTCTATAATTATTATTTGAAAATAATTTCCTTACGGCTGTAATAAAATACAATACAGTATAACACATGAAATGATGTGACATTCGTTCTTTCATTGGGAAGACTGACTTACAAAAGGTCCACAACCTCTTCCGAAGCGAGTTCTCTACAGAGTGCGATCTAGTGATTCCTTTTTCAATTTACCGTATTTTCTCATTTCCTTAAGGCTCTTTACGTCTTCTTCCTCGTCTTTCCGTCACTTCTATCCTATCCTCTGCCTTTTATTCAATAACGTGTTTTAGAAGGCATTTCATACACAAGATGTGACCAGTCCAGTTAGCCTTCCTTCTTTTTATTGTTTGTAGGGTGTTCCTTTCCTCCTTGAATGTAACACTTCATTTCACACACTATCGGTTCAACTAATCTTCTCCATCCTTCTCCAGTACCACATTTGAACACTTTCCAGATATTTTTGATCAACACTCCGAATTATCCATTTCCAGCATCATACAAAGCTGTGTTCCAATTGTAGTATTTTATTTCTTAAATTTAAGTCCAATTGGCTGGTGAAAAGACTCTTCTTCTTGTAGAAAGTTGATTTTGCTAAGGCAATGCCTGATTTCATTTCACGCCTCCATAGTGCATCATATGTTATCAAACTACACCCAAATATGAAATATTCCACATTCTTCTGTTGTTTTTGATCTATTCTAATCTGAGTGGAGGATGGTTGCCTTGAAATACTCATTATATAATTTTTATTTCGCATTCATTTCCATTCCATAATATCTTACAATTTCAATTAGTATGTCAATCTTGCCCTGCATTACCGTTTCTTCCTAAACGAATAACACAAGGTTACTATCGTATTTCACAGCGCGAATTTCTTGCTCACTTCTTTTTCAGTCTCCAAAAAGCTTCAAGATCTTCCTTGGTAAGATATTCATTGTACAACAACATCCTTGTCTGTCTCGTCTTCTAGTCTTCGCCCTTCTTGTCTCCGTTGTTCCAGGCTCAGTTTAACACTCTGATCTTTGCACAATTTGCCGATCAGTTCGCCTACCGCCAGTCGACACAAGATCCCTTCAGGATTAGCATTAATTTGGTCCAGTTTATATGGTCAAATGCCCTCTGCCACTCTTATGAAGCAAGCACACAATTCCTCATCTGCTTCCTAAGTTCTATTTTGATATTCTCACCATCCCAGTTTCATCGCCCATTTCTTTTCCTCTTCTAAATCCAAATTGATCTTCTCCAAGTACATCCATAATTTCCCTCTCAATCCTTCTTCTAATCTTTCTAGCTACTCTCTTTGCTGTATGTTAGATGCAGCTGACTGTGCGATGGTCGCTGCATTTCATAACTTTTGGCTTCTAATTTACGGCAATCATAGTAGTGTGAGATATTTCCTTGGGCCAGCCTCCAGGTTAATATATGTAGGTGATATATTGTGCCATTTGTGTGAGACAATCTTCTTCACGCACTTTGTTTATAGCCCCAGGTAAGACATCTTATGCAGCCTTCTTATCGTTCGTCTTCTTCACAGATTTTCCACTCACTGTGCAAAATATAAAGACCTTTCTCGTGTGTTAAACTACTTTCTGCTCAGTTTCGACTTCTAGGTTTTCGGATAGATTATCTTGACCGCAGAGTTCTGTAATATGAATCTCCAAATTTTCAGTACTTTTTTCGGATCTACTCTTAAAATCCCATAGAGTGTTTGATGCCGGTGTTTTGAACCGCATTAATTTCTTTCCAGCCCGTTCCTATGTCTTCATGTACATCAAGACATAATGTCTCTTCCTTTAAATTCCAGATCTCGTCGTATACGCTTTCAAGATGTAGAGAATAGTTACCTTCTGCTCCCCCGCGAAAGAAAATAGATCTCACTTCTTTCTCATCCTTTAGTATTTCTTGCGTCCAATTCTCCTTAAGGGTTCGTGTAGTTAAAAATACAAGGAGACGAAAGTGTACGCCATACATCTAGTCTACCCCGCAACACTAGACATTCTTCTCCCATAAATCCAATCACTCTACCGTACCTCAGTGTTATGTGGCGACCCGTAATCTGTGCGCGTGATAAGGGAACAGGTGTGGAGAGGACACTCTGTACAGGGTTACTACGACACACACTGGCTAACGTGGCTCTGGTGTGCTCAAGCCTAGGTGCAAGGTATCATTTTGGTCCAGTGGTAATAACAGCAGTATCGTACGCGATCGAAAGGGGGAGACTGACCTTCCCTCTGTGCGGGGTTCTGTTCGATGGTGACCAAAAGTTTTCCTTATATTTGGAGGGAGAGCTGCTTAAATGGGGACTCCGAGAGATAGGAAGGAATGAATCAACCATTCGCTCTGGAAAAGGAGCATCTCTCTCTATTGGGGCCCCATTGGGGACAATGAATTAGAGACTCTTTTACCGGGGACTTTGAGAGAAAGGCGAGGCTTTTTATCAGGAGAGTTTGTTGATTGGGAACTACGAGAGAAATAAAAAAAAAGGGTTCTGGATATGGACATCTCTCGATAACGGCCCAGTTGGGAACCTGGTGGGTGGATCGTTTAGCGGGGACTTAGACAGATTAAGGAGGGCTTCGAAAATAGAGCTTCTCACTTCATGGGTGCTTTGTGAGGGGAACCTGAAGAAAGAGCTCATTTAGTAGGGACTATGAGTGATATGTAGAGAAAGGTTCCTGTATCGGGTATCTGTCCCCAAAGAGCCGTTGGTGAACCTGGAGAGGGGGCTCGTTTTCCAAAGACTTTGAGAGATCAACTAAGGGGCATATGGCAAAGAAGTTTCCTTTTGTATGGGAGATCTGCAAGGGGAACATGGAGGGAAACCGTTTTACTGGTTACTCTAAAGGGTATGCAAATGACGGTTCTAGAAAAGAGCATTTCTATACATAGCAGCCACGTAGGTGGACGGTGCAGCCGGGGCTCTTTTACCGAAGATTTTGAGACAAAGATGAGACATTGTTTTATCAAGAGACGTTTTTATTGGAGACTCCCGGAGACACGTAAACAAAGGCTCGGAAAATGGGCATCTCTCTCTACAGGGGCCCGTTTGGGTATATGAGGTGGGGGCTTCTCTACCGGGGACTTTGACAGAAAGTGAGATGTTGTATAAGGAGAACTTTTTTAATAAGAGCACCGCGAGATATGTAAAAAAGATTCTGGAAAAGGGTGTCTCTGTCTGCATAGGAGCAGCATTAAGGAAACTGGAAGGGAGCTCGTTTACCGAGGTTTTGAAAGTCAGGTGAAGGAAGGCTCTGAAAACCGATCGTCTGTGTCTATGGGATCTAAATGAGGGGAGACTGCACGGAGGGCTCTTTTCTTGGGAACCCTGAAGGATATACCAATGAAGGCTCTGGAAACCGGCATCTGACTCAATAGGTGTTCCGTTGGGTAACTTGGAAGGGGGCCCATTTACAGTCGTCTTGGAATGAAAGACGAAGGAGTGCTGTGGAAAAGGAGCACTCCTCTCTATGGGAGCTCTGCGATCGGTAACTGGAGTGAGGTTTCCTGTAATGAGAACTTGGAAGGACTTGTAAAAGAAGGATCTGGGAAAGGGCATCTCTCTCCATAGTGGCCTCGTTGGCAGACAATATATGAGTGGTTTCTTTAATAGGGACCATGAGAGAATGGCGATCTTTCGTCTTATCAAAAGACCTTATTTATTGTGTATACCGACATTTGTAAAACAAGGCTCTGGAAACGGGCGTCTCTTTTTATGTATGCCTCTTGAGTCAGCTTGAGGGGGCTTGTTTGTCCTGGAACTTTGAGGGAGAGATTAGGAGGGCTCTGAAAACAGAACTTCTTCCTCTTTGGAAGTTTTGCGAGGGAACTTGGAGGGAGGGCTACTTTACTGGGGACCATGGAGGATATGTAAAAAAGGCTCCGGAAAAGGGCAAATCTCTCCATAAGGGCCTCGCTGGAGAACATGGAAGTGGGTTCGTTTACCGGGGGCTTTGAGAAACGGGCGAAGAACGGCTCTGAAAACGCAGCGTCTGCTCTGTGAGAACTCTTTAAGCGGAAACTAGAGGTACAGCTCCCTTTTCTGGGGACTCTGTTGTATACGTAATGGAAGTCTCTGGAAAGTGGCACCTTTCACCATTGGGGTTCAGTTGTGGAACTTGGAGTGGGATTCTTTCACTGGTGGCTTTGACAGACAATAAAAAATATCTCTGTAAGCTGAACATCGCTCAATATGGAAGTTCGCTGAAGGTCAATTGGTAGGAAGGTTTCTTTACTACGAACTCTGAAAACCACGCCAGTCATCTCTCTCTTTGTACAGGCTCCGGGAGTGAAACTTGAAAGGAGTTCTCATATACTGTGGACTTAGGGAGATTTAGAATGTACGGCTCTGAAAATTGGGCATTTTTTTGTAAAGCTCCATAATTGGAACCTAAAGCATTCAGCAATGGTAGGTATGGGCAAAACGTTTATTGGGCCGGAATTTGTATAGCCACCCCCCCCCCGACGTACGTAAGGGTTGCGTTCGGCGGAAATTTACGCAAGTAGGAATTTCTCTAATTTCAATTCAATTCAAATTTTATCTCACGCGCAGGAAATACATGAACACTATGAATGTTGTATGTACTTTTTTAAACCACTTGGTTTATGGAGTTACGCCGTCTACATACTTTTCCTGTCCTAGTCGTGTCCTCCATTTATTTCCTACTGGATGCAAAATACGTTTCCACCATTTTGTTTAAAGCTTGCACCGGCCGACAAAAGTTTACGCAAGTCGAGTATTACATAAGTCGGGAAATGACTGGACGTGATATATTTTTCTGTCAGGTATAACTTCGAGGTTTGTTGCCTTAGTTCTTTTGATTTTTCGACTCCACTCTATATAAAGACTTCTCTCGTCTCTGTTCAGGTTCGAATTCTAGGTTTCCTGCTAGATTAGCTCGACCGTGTAGTTCTGCAATATAAATCTCCCTAATTTACAGTGCTTGTTTAGAATCTATTATTTTATTCCCTTTAGAGCTTTCAATTCTACTCTTTTTAATTCCATGATTTTCTTTCCAACCTGTTCTCTTTGTCTTCACTACACCAAATCACAAATTTCGCTTCTTGTAATTCCAAGATCTCGTCACAAATGCACTAACGATATAGAAAATATCTTCCTTCCGTTCCCCCAAGAAACAAAAGCATCACTCAGTTTCCTTCTTCCCAATCTTTTGCTATGATTAGCATATATCTCGTTCAGAGACGTGTAGTTAAACGCTACAGAAACCAAAGTGTAAGATACAAGTCTGTGTATGCAGACTTGACATTATTCTCCCATGAATCCGGCTCCTCGGTCGTACCTCTGGGTTATGTGGAGATCCGTACCTTGTGTCAGGTATGTGGTGATAAGAGACGTAAAGAGGACAACCTGCAGAAGTTACTACGGTGCTTTGGTCTACCAAACCGAATATGAAGATTATCATGCCGAACGCAGTATGACACTGGAGTAGTAACATCAGTTCCGTAAACAATACCTGTGGGGAACTAGGTCGCACTCCATGGTATGTAGGTCTTCCGTCCGCGTGGGACTCCGAAGGTGATGATCATTTGTTTTCAATCTGGTTCGTGAAAGAGTTCCTTAACTGGCGACTGTGGGAGATATGAATTAGTGATTAAATCATTCGTTCTGTAAACGGATCACCTCTCTCGATAGGGGCCCGGTTGGGAAACCATGGACCGGATACTCGTTGACTGGGGACTTTGAGTGAAATGTCAGATTTTCATTACCATGGGCCTTTTTATTTAGGTCTCTGAGATGCATGTGAAAGAAGGATCAGAAAAGGGGCATCTCTGTCTATAAGGCTCCGCTGGGAAACCTGTTTGGAGGCTCATTTACCTGGAACTCTGAGAGACAGACGAAGAAGGCCTCTGAAAAAGGTGCGCCTCTTTCATGGGGACTTGGAGGGAGGGCTCCTTAGCTCTGGGGGTCATGAATGTTGTGTAAAGGAAAGCCCATGAAAAGGGCCTGTCTCCCCATAGGGGCCTTGTCGCGAAACGTGGAGGGGTTTCTTTACAGGCGACTTCGGAAGGCGGCCAAAATAGTGCTCTGGAAACGGATCGCCTTCCCTGTCGGAATTCTGCGTGCGTAACCTAGAGGTAGGGCTCGTTTACTAGGAAATCTGAAGGATATGTTACAGAAGGATCTTGAAATGGGCATCTGTCTCAATAGCGTCTCCTTTGTGGGACCATAGAGGGGGGTCTATTAACCGGGACTTTACGAAAAAGGCGAGATTTTTCCATAACGAGACATTTTTTGTTGTGGACTGCGAGTGATATAATAGAAGACAGCGAAGCAGACATTTCTCTCCACAGGGTTTCCGATTGGGAAACTGGAGAAGGGCTATTTTACCGGGGACTTGGATAGAAATGTTAAGGAGGACTCTGAAAAATTACCTCTCTCATTGGGAGCTGTGCGAGGGAACCCGGAGGGCGGAATTCTTTAGAGGAGAATCTAAAAAATGTGTAAAAAAGTTTCTTGAAACGGAAATTTTTTCCTTACAGGCCCAGTTGTCGGAGAGAGGGGACTTCTTTAACGTGGCCTTTGAGAGAGAGGTGACATTTGTTTTATCGGAAGACTTTGTTTATAGAGGTCTCTGAGAGATATTTAAAGAAGCTCTGGAAATGTGTATCTTTTTCCTTGGCTGCCGGTTTGGGTGCCTGTAGAGGGCTCATTTATGGAAACATAAAAAGACAGATGAATCAGATCTCTGAAAAGGTAGCGTCTCTCTGGATTGGAGTTCAAACGAACCTGGAGTGTGGTCGCTGTTATTGGGGACAATGAAGAAGATGTAGAAGAGGATCTGAAAACAAGCATCTCTCTCCGTAGGTACCACCTAATCAGGTCATACAAATAGGTAAACGAAGCCTTTGGAAAGAGGCACGTCTCCCCATAGGGAACCGTTTGGGAACCTGGAGGTGGGCTCATTTCCCGCGGAATTTGAGAGACAGATGAAGGAATGCTCTGGAAAAAAAAGCGTCTCTGTTTATCAGAGCTCTTGAGGGAAATCTGAATGGAGGTCGCACTTACTGGTGACCATGAAGGATATCTAAAAAAACTCTTCGATCAAAGTCTGTAAATCTTCAGCAAAGGTAAAGCAATCCCTTCGCAGACCTTGACAGGCCCTGAGGATTCCAGATTGAGACTCTCAGATTTAAAGAAAATCGGCACCTGAAGTTTGTCAGCCCTCCGCAACGGCCGCCTTTACCCTAATGAAATATCCCTGCTACTCATTTCTGTTAAAGGGTAAGTAAGATGTATACCAATCAGCAATGATATAATGAAAACATGTATTTATGTAAATATCATACGAAAAAGAGCGCTTGATCACTTTATGGTGCCACAATTCGTGCACAAAATAAAGTGCTTCAATGATAAAACATGGAAGATTTTCAAACTCCCATCGTCTTAATTCTTTCTTTTTCTCTATGATTGATGATGGGAAAGCAAACTTTTGCAAGTAGCGTGTAGGTATAAATGGGCTAAACATTACTGTTCGCTTTCATCCCGTTAACATTGACTGTGTGTGTTTTTTCTCTTGGTTCTCTTGCACATCGGACAGAAGTTGCTGCTGTAATGCATTCAAATGAATTCTGGGGTCATGTTTTGTCGGAAACTAATCTGTATGAATTATTACATCTTATGTGTAGTTCATTCATTTATATTTCTAAAGCGTTGTTACGAGGGTGGCTACGAATAAAACAGAAGAATCTTGTTTATAAAAGCTAGAGGCACGCGATTTGAATTTGCAAATCGCTTCAGAGGAGTGAACTCTATAACAGGAAATTAACTGTCATACTCTTTCCTTAATTCTTTCGCTGTTTGTTCTGTCAGATCTTTTGTCCATCTATCACTCCCTTCCATTTTACAGGGACAGCAAATCTATCAAGCCATTATTTTTGTTTGATGATTTATGTATTATAAAAATTGAAGCTTTGAGAAGGAATCCTTTTAGAAAAGCATAACTTAGGCATGGATTTAGTGTTTAATCTTGGACGTAATTATGTGAATGCTTGTGTATACATACAGGACGTGCCCTATTACTGTTATTAATGAAGGAGAACCCTACAGATCAGAGAAGTGAGTAACCCTTCCTTCACACTCTCTGTAATCTACATAGAGTGCGTTTTCCAGAGGGTGAAGAAGTGCTGCCAAATTAAGCGTTAAACTTCCGTCCGACTTTAACAGAGAACAGACTCTTCACTAACAGACCGAAGTACCAAAACAGAATTCGCTGTAGTATTGGCTGTGAGCGAACTGAGAAGGTAATATTATTTTTATGTCAAGGAGCTCTGGTCAAACTGCACTGAGCACTCGCTCAGAAAAGCATATTTGTGAAGTATAAATTGTATAAATCTGCCTGCAGTTACACAGACAGTAAAGGAAATTTTCCAATACAAACCACATCTAGCATAATATGAATACATATCGAACTGAGCAAATAGGACCTCAACATGTAGACAAATTGCCCGATAACTCAACCCAAGGAAGACCTAGAAAATAAATTGTTTTATGGAGGGGTCATGGATGAGGCAGGTAGCCTGCCTTCCACTTCAGCGAGACGAGCTTAATTCCGGGCCAGTCCGTGTGGGGTTCATACTGGATGAAGGAGCAATAGGAAGCGATCATCGCCGAGACCTTCTTTTTGAACTCCCAGTAAAATTCTACGAATTTTCCGTGCTCACATTTTATACAGCTAACACTGACACTGTTTAAACTTATTGTCGTTGTACAGAAGTCTCTCTTTCCTCTTTCTTCAACTTTGTTTTCATAAATTGGCAAATCTGTACTTATTTAAAACAGATTTTTTAAGAAGTCTGTAATACAAGTATATATATTCTCAGTTTGTTAAAATATTTTCTTAGACAATCATTTGCAGTGCTTAAAAATGGCATTTCCTGAGGGATGGATAATATAGTTAAAGACTTCTGGTGTAGTTATGAGAATTAAGTGTAGGTAAATACGAATGACTGGCGATGTAAGAATTATAGAGAAATATTTTAGAAAATCTGCTTGGATAGCGACCATCGCACAACTGGGATGGTAGAAGTGTAGTAAAATAAAACTGAATGAAATACTTTCTGTTAAAACTAAATATCCGACTTAGAACAGCGAGCTGTCACTGTGTGGATTGGATTTAAGTGGCTCAGTATAGTGCCAAGTTCCCATTTGTTATAGACAGTTAAAATTTTATATTGCACAACAGTTGGTCATTCTTGATTATTTGACTGAACTAAAAATGTGAACAATCGTCTGCCGTGATAGTTCTGTAACCACACGTACGGCTATGCCGATTTGATTGTTTGTTTCCTGCGGGTTTGAAACTGTTTGCTTTAAAATAGCAAGAAGAGGGAAAATGTATGTATAACACTGAGGGACGTTCGTGCAACCCTCGTAGCAGTGGAAAAGCATTAAGCTTTACATATTCTGAGTGTATGCCTGTAGCCTTAAGTATCCGGCATGCAAAGCGCATGTTATGTTGTCTTCTGTGGCCTTTCCGGCTCTACAACATATGTCTACATTATTTCATAAACGTCAAGATTCTCGGAAGAAACGTTACTAAATATAAAATTGTGTTTTAATTTTTGTACAAGTTTTGTTTGAAACATGTCATTCTAAGAAGAACTGAGCGAGATATTATAATAAATGTACTTAGGTCTTCATGTAAAGTAAGCGAAATTTCTGTAGGATATTAAAGAAACCTGAATTTTCTCAACAAATTTTCTAAACACTCTCAAATATCAAATTTCATGAAAATCCGTCCAGCGCAGTGGGAGCCTTAATGTCCCATGCGGCAGGAAGGACAGGCGGACAGACCTGACGAAGCGAATAGTCACCTTTCGCAATTTTGCGAAAGAGCCTAAAAGCCGAACGGACTGCAATATTTCAGCTCTTTTTCCTTATCGTCTGGTCGTTTATAGGAAATGACGAAGTGTCTGGGAAATATACTTTTAAATTTCTATTTAGAGATGCAGGTCATGACGTCAAATGACTGAACATATGAAATATTGTCAGTTGTTTCTGAACTTTGTGGAAGTGGGCGCATTAGCGGATCATGACTTTAAACAAGCGCCAGACAGACATACAGACACGCAGACAGAATACAGATATGGTCTTGTCAGTATTACTCCCTTTCCGCACAATGTGCACAGAAGTTTTAACAGGGAAAATGTCAAAGAATTATGGAGTTATTATGTGAGTCAAGCGACATAGCTACGTGAGCCATCGCGTCCTTTCTTATCGACATATGCTTTCGTAATAACCAGTATACTGCATGGAGGACGGCGAATAACTACCAGGGATCAATAATAATACTAATACCGCAGGTAAATAATAAAAGTGGCATCCCCCATGAATTAGACTATTATACTCAATAAATGGAATTAAAATAGAAGAAAAATAATTAGGAAAGCTATAGTAATAGAAACTAAAAGAAGTAAGAAAAACAGAAATTACTTCCAGATGTGCACACAATAAGTAACAGTGGAAAATGTTATTTGAAGATAACTTCATGTTACTGTTTCAATTTGTTAAACAGCAAATCCTGAGAAACTTATGATGTAAATATTAATGTAAATACTTTGTCGGAACTAATTATTTTATTTACAGTTTTATTTTGTTTTTATAGTAGAAATTACCTAATTCTAAAACATAATTATTTGTTGAAGATAATTTTCCGACTTCGAAAAATTTTGCCAGTCAAGCCACTGTAATGAAGTGTTTCTAGATATCTGTAACTACTAGTTGCAAGTACGTAAGGCTACCAACCACTGAAAAAGGACAATGTTGGAAAACGTATACAGTGTATTAGAAACTTATGTTTATTGGACCGTGCATCATCTTGATAGTTGAATAAAGAGAGACCAGCTTGGTGTCACTTGCTTTATTATTTCATTATTTAATGCTCAACATGTTTCGGATGTTAATACATCCATCCTCAGGAGCTTGCTACTTATTTGTTGAGTTATTTCATGGATTGTATTGTTCTGGTTCGATGTGTGTTGGTGTTACGCTGTGGTTTGGCTGGGGTGGTGTGGTATCCATATGCAGGCTGAAGCACTGAACAATACAACCCATGAAATAACTCAACAAATAAGTAGCAAGCTCCTGAGGATGGATGTATTAACATCCGAAACATGTTGAGCAGTAAATAATGAAATAATAAAGCAAGTGACATCAAGTTGGTCTCTCTTTATTCAATTGTATTAGAAACATTTGTATCGTACACGTAATCCTGCTTTTTAACTCATGTATATGTGACTGATTTTACTTACATATTCTTGAGAATTTGTAAATAGGTGAGCCAAAATCATGAGTGTGCCTAAAAAAATGTTTGAAGAATCCTGCCTTCTGGTTTGTGGTGTCGTTTGGTCTGGTAGAAATTTACCGGCGTTTCAGAAGAACCTACCGCCTCGTGTCTTCCCCTTAAGACCACAGACGTAGATTCTTCCGAAACGATAAATATATAACAAGTTACACAGCTTCACAACCAACAAAATGGCATTCTTTACGTCCATAAAACTGAGACACTCGAACGTCAAGGCCGAACAATTTTACAAACTTACAGCGCTCATGTTGTTTGTAGCGTGAGTTGAAGTATATGCGATTGACTTACATGGCTACTTGTCAAGAGATCGGTGGAGGTCGTGACCATATCTGTGCCTCAAAAACACCATTGCTGTTGGCTTTAGCTCACTAGCTATCATGCATATCGGTTACTACTTACTTGATTCGGTTTAAGACAGTTTCCATGGAAGTTTCATTCCCCTGATCTCATGCAGTTAGGCAGCAGCTGCTTGTCCAATTATGACATGCGTTGATCAGAGTAACAACAAGCTTTGCGTGTGGACTGTACTCCTGTCAACGTCACCGGCGCAAGAATGATGGATTAGTCGTACCCATCAGGTCGGCGAACCAGAATGACCGCAAGTTTCGATCCCTTTAGATATCCCCCTCTCTTGCCCTTCATTATGTAGTTTCAGCCTTTTAATATTAAAGCAATGAACAAACAAACTACAGTACATGCATCTATACAGGGAACTGTGGAAACGTACATGCGGACTCCACAAGAGGCCACAGACTGAGAAGGAAGACAGTAAATATATACAGAGTGCTTAAGGGGAAATCCTCCACAATTCAGAAGAATTTTCATTAGACTAAATTCCATCGATATAACTAAAGTACTTGTAGTAGACGTTAAACAGTTACAAAGAAAAAATGTGCATTCCACGTACTGTACCTGTTCAGCGGGATTCATCATCCATATACTGCGCATGTCCGTCCTTGAGCCGGTAGCGAAGCCAAGTCTTGCGGCGGTGCGTGTACTATGTAAAGTACTTCGAAACTTAGGACGATTGACACTGTGTCCACAGTGAATGCCGGTTGGACTGTCCTGGAATTGATCCTGGGTCTCAACGGTGAGAAGCCGTTAGCTACCGTCCCTTGTTACCGGTGAAAATTTGGAAATAACCGATGCATGGTGGCAAGGACTTTTATAAAAAGGTAAAATACGGCAATTGATCTACAAAGATGTTACTTATTCCTTGTACTATCACTGTGCACAAATGAATTTAATTGATAACTTTCTTGGCTATCCACAACGATAAAATCTCCCATCTCTTACATAGATTTCCTTCTATAAATATTTTATGACGTACTTTTTTAAATTTTAGGTGCATTCACATAGCTGAGAATAAAGCCTATTAGTTGCGTCATGTCCGTACATCTATATCTATCACAACGGCACCCAATGGACGGATTTCTGTGAAATTTTATACTGGAGGATATTCATGAAAAGCCCTCTAGATATTCCAAATATGTTTAAAATCGGACCAAAACTTCGGATACTTTACACGATGACCTGATTACCTTTTGTTGTTTCCGGCGACATCAGTACGTTTCATTACACGTACATTACACATCTTCCACCATCTTGATTTAATGCATAAAAAATTTAAACCTTGAAAATTATGTCACGGATTGGAAAACCAGCATGGGCATTGTAATTTGCACCTCCACATGTAGGGTTTCGTTACGAGAATAAAACTGAAATTTCTTGTAATGTATAAATGTATGAACTGAAAATTATATCCGCTGGTCATTCGGATGTATTTGTATTGGTACGAATGTTGTCTTAGTGAAACACAAAACACCAGTCCTGGTTAGTTTAGAGAGATACATCACGCGCAGAAGCACAGACGAAAGAAATGACATAATTGTGTGTGCACACATTCACACACACACACACACACACACGTACTGTAAAAGCGCCGGTGGATTCTGTCTTAAAAACGGTGAACGTTGCCTTGTGTGATCTTGGTCGGTCGTCCAACGATGAGTGGGTAGTGAGCGTTAAGGTGCTGGTGGACTCTGTCTTTGACATTGTATGGATGTGTGTGTGTGTGTGAGTGTGAGTGTGTGTGTGTGAGTGTGTGTGTGTGAGTGTGTGTGTGTGTGTGAGTGTGTGTGTGTGTGTG
>Ga0123352_10008634_pt1 | contig 15853 bp, 14 predicted proteins | sample TergutLab28metaG_FD_89700 | JGI IMG/M metagenome (GOLD analysis project Ga0123352, IMG submission 89700) | Labiotermes labralis P1 segment gut microbial communities from Petit-Saut dam, French Guiana - Lab288 P1 | ecosystem: Host-associated > Arthropoda: Insects > Digestive system > Gut ... | reverse complement strand
GGTACTTCTCTTGAACCAGCGGTGATCCCCACCGCTCAGGCTTCAAGCTTCACATTGCAGTACTTTCCGTATTATGTGTGATGTTCCAAGTATAGCTGTCTCTTGTAGTGAATCTATCGAGTGTTTTCCTGGTATAGTTTCCAAATTTTTCTTTAAGCTTCTCGTTACTATTCCAGTGGCTCCAATTATTACTGGTACAATCGTACATTTGCGGTTCCACATTCGTTGTATCTCTATACATAAACTCTTGTATTTTAACTTCTTTTCCGCTTCCTCTTGCACAACATTTCTGTCTGCGGGTATTGCCACATCTATCAGTATGCATGTTTTCTCTTTTTTGTTTTTAATTATTATATCTGACCTATTTGCTGTAACTTCTCTTATTATTATTATTATTAATACAACTCCTATCATTGCCATTACCACTACGATCCCCCTTTTTGATACACACCTCTACGGAGTAAAGAGGGTGTATTTTAACTATACACAACAATGCACCCAGCTGTATTTGCTTTAACAACCAATTTCCAAACGCTTCCAATAACACATAACCTGACATTTTGTGACCATATGAGAGTGTGAGACATGTATTGCCACGCTGATTGGCTCCACTTACTCAATTTGGCAGTTTATTATGTTCTTAGTACTCTTCTTAAGCTACCTTGATTATGATCACAAAGGCGATCGAAACATGTGTGTAATTATTATTATGTGACGACACATAGTTCATACGTGTGTACTTGTTGGTTACATTACACGAGTTTAAACAGTTACACCATATTGCGGCACACGTGTCCTGTACTGTCTGAGGCAATGCACGGTGTTCTAGCTGCTCATTTGCAACAGAAACAAGCGTTATCACACTGCATGTGAGACATCACATTCACACGGACCCTAACTGTATCCTGTGTTTCGGCAGATATTCGCCAAAGCGAATATCTGCTAATGGAAAACATTTCAGTAGTGCACCATGCAACTGACAGCTGTTTGACACGGAGATATCTTCGTAAAATTTGAGGGGGTTCAATTTGGTTTCCCTTTAAGTAATGTTATAATTAAATTAGGCTGAAATATTCTGCGTCTATTTTACGTTCTTCGTCAGAACCGAGTTCCTGCCGTGAACAGCACTGTCCTTTGTCGACGAACGGAGCAAGTGTGTGTGTGTGTGTATGTGTGTATGTGTGTGTGTGTGTGTGTGTGTGCTCCACGCGCTGGACCTGGCGTACAAACAGCGCCACTTCGCCTAAATAAACTTCAACAAAACAAAGCACCTGAAGTAGGCACTTGAAGCTCTACTTGTACAGAACACCTAAGCTTCGGAAAAAAAATGTAGCTCTAGGTAGACATGTGTGTCATAAAATAGGTACTTGTGAATACGAAGACTAAATAAGCGTCTCTGTTACGCCTATTTTTTAAACATCTGTGTATGTTGCGTGAGTTACGAAAATGTAAGGCACTGAACTTGGTCAGCTCCATTAGTAAAACCGTCAGCGGTATCTGCAATTGTAGGTTTGGGTTGTTATTATTATTATTATCATCATCATCATCGTCATCATCATCATCTCCTTTATGCAGGGTAATTATACTTACATTCCTGAGACAAACTATATTCCTAGGGAATACAGTGTTGCAGCTATTCTGTTGTTACTATTCATGGTGCTTATATCATTTGTTTCAGTGTTGAATCTATTGTATTTTTACATAAATACTTTCCGAAGTATGTGTGCAGTGCCCAATATGGCTGTTTTCTGGAGTTCCTTGACTGCATGTTTTCCTGGTATGTTGCTCACGTATTTTCTGAATAACTTTGAAATAGTCCCAGTCGCCCCTGTTATTATTATTGGTATCACCTTTGTTTTTACATGCCACGTGCGCTGTATTTCTATTTATTATTATTATTATTGTTGTTGTTGTTGTTGTTGTTGTTGAATTTCTCACTTCTCAGCTTTGGCTGGGAAATATTCACCTATAAATAATCAACAGGATTAGACTCGGTGGTCTTATTTGTAGTTTAAAAAGTTTCTTAAAATTGAACATGTGCCAAGAATTACAGATTTTTGCAATTGTATACAGCGATACCTCGGCTAACGAGTGACCCTGCTAACGAAGATTTTTTTCGCTGTTTTTCGGACTCGGCTAACGAATGTTTTAGTGGATGCGCGCGCTAACATAAAGCAACAAACATGAACGGTCGGGCAATTCCAGGAGCTTATCTTTTCCGTCTGTATGTGTGTTTCGGCTAAAGAAGATTTCGGCTAACGAATGTGATTCCGGAACGAATTATCTTCGTTAGCCGACGTATCACTGTATATGCATTCGGGTGCAGGTTAAGTCCTGTTACACTTTGTGATAGTGACTTTGGAATTACTCCCGTAGATGATATTACTATCGAGGTCACTTGTGCTGCCTTTTGCTTCCACATAGCACATATTTCTTTCGCCAGTTCTTGGTACTTGTTCTGTTTGTCGGTTATTGTTTTGGCGAGATTATGTGTATTATTATTATTATTGTTGTTATTATTATTATAGCTGGCCTGTCTCCTTATCTTGCATAACAAAAGACCATCAATATACTGTAACTTGTTTCAAAAGTGGGGGAAAATAAAATTTTGGTTTTGAATAATGATGCAGCGAATCCCCTTGGGAAGGAAGGCGAGACACAGATGCGTGTTTAATATGAATTAATTCTTCGTATGTCACTCTGCTGTCCCGCCTTCACAGGTTGCATAGGCTCGAGCGAAATGGAAAGATATACAGCAGTATAAAGTGCATAAAGTGGACCGGGTAGCTCAGTCGGTATAGCGACTGACTACGGGCTGGACGGTCCGGGATCGAATCCCGGGGCGGACGAGATTTTCCGCCCATCCAGACCGGCCCTGGGACCCACCCAGCCTCCTGCACAATTGGTACCGGGTTTTTCCCGGGGAGTAGAGGCGGCCGGAGCGTGGGGCTGACCCCCATCCCTTTCTAGTGCCGAAGGTCCTAGAAAAGAGTAGAGCTATACCTCTACTCACCCAAGGGCCTGCGTGGCCTATAAAAAGGGTGAAAACCTACCTAAAGTGCACAGAGATAAGATGAAAATTGTAGCTTACTTCAAGACAACATGCTGGAATGCAGGACAAACATGAGAACGTCAGGTTAAAATTTGGTTAACCCTTACCCTGCTAACGTGGAGAATAGGGTGAGCTCCTAATAATGCCAGCAAATGGCAGATGGGATTTAACTTGGCGTTTAAAGGTTAAAAACAGACATAAATTCAAACCGGAGACGCCCAGAACAAACAGTTTGAGCCATATCACTACATTCAACGGTTCCATGGGACAATCACATCAAAACAGGTGTAATAAAGCCCTCAACTGGCACAAAGCTGCCGTGACAACGTTAACAAATTTAAGGCGTCCGTTGCCACAAGAAATTTACTGAAACAGTGGGTTCTGTAAATTGTCAAAGACAGCCGGACACCAGGCGCTTTGTGCGTTATAAACAAACACTGTCCAGTAAGTGTATCTTTTTTTTTTTTCCTTCATTTCTCTCGTCAGTTCATCTAAGTGTCCCACTTTTGTTTACCCGACGGTATTCTGCCCAGCACTCTGCAGGACCGACTGAATTGTACACAGAGCAGTACGTTACTCAGTCCATACTCATATATGGGTTTTGCAGACGGGAGTCAACTGCAGCAGTCCGCGGTCGTTGGCTTGGCCGTCCCAAGACTCCTCAGCCCATAGGCTCAGTTCCCCATCTTCTGTCTCACTACAAATTCATCAACAGCCTCACTCGAAAGTGAACAATCCTTTTACATGATATACAAACTTTAGTCATTGTAAGCTTACAGGGAAACTAAATCCAGGATTTCCACGGCAAAAACAACAATGAACAAAATCAAGACCATTTTTACCAGCGAATTCGGCTTAAAATTTATGACACTAGTGAAATGCTATATTTGTCGCGCAGCTTTGTTTGGTGCTGCAACTTGGACACTTCAAAAAGTGCGTAGATCACAAACACTTCATGAGTTTGGCAGTGTAGTGTTGGAGGGATGGAGAAGATCAGTTGGACCGATCTGTGAAAAATGAAGAAGTGCTGCACACAGTCGGAAAGACACATCTTACATACGCTAAAAGAAAGGAAGGAAGCCTACCTGAACTGGTCACACCTTGTGTAGGAACTGCCTTCTAAAACACCTTATTGAAGGAAATATGGGAGTGACACGATGAAGAGAAAGAAGACGTAAGCAGCTACTGGATGGCCTTAAGAAACGAGGGGTTACTAGAAACTGAAAGAGAAAGCACTAGATCGCTCTGACGGCAGAACTCGCCTTGGAAGGGGCTACAGACCTGTCGAAAGACATACTAGTTGATGATGAAGTCTACATGACTTTTCTTGAATATGATGTGTGTTGGGCCGTGCATCGTTGTGATAACTGAAGAATAAGAACCAACTAGATACTACTTATTATTTTATTGTACTTCTTATAGGCTCAACATGTTTCGGGCACTACTATGCCCATCATCAGGAGCTCCTGATGATGGGCATAGTAGTGCCCGAAACATGTTGAGCCTATAACAAGTACAATAAAATAATAAGTAGCATCTAGTTGGTTCTTATTCTTCAGTTTTCTTGAATAACTTATACTTACTGAGATGAGCATGTGAAATGCAGAAATTCATCTGGACTTCATCCCGACTCCGCTTAATTTAGGCCTAAAGCAAATCTTAACATTCCACTGATCTACGGTCCAAGCACTAAATCTCATCACCCTCTCACGTTTCTCAAATCGTGCCTGAGCTTATCTGAGACCGTCTGTGGCAAATCGTATGGTTAACCCTGAAATGAACCCCCAAACTAAAGGTCACTCCTGTCAGCTGGTATGATCTTTCATTGTGCTACTCTTTTCTTTAAGATATTCAATCCTCAACACATAGGCCGCAGAATTCGACCGGTTTACTTCCGCGGAAAGAGTACCGGTATGGGAAACTGGGTGAATCTTAGATACGATCTGAGTATTGAAGCGAAAAAAAAAGTCACTGTCACTACCGAGAATTAAACCCCATATTATAAACAGCCAACTAGATGCAAAAAAACATATTTTATTGATAATTACAATCAGCTCAACATGTTTCGGGCGATAATTTCGCCCAACATCAGGAGCACTAGACTGTGTTTACAGTTTGTGGTATAATGCAAGCCTTGTCAACATCGACGGTGCATTATACCACAAGCTGTAAACACAATCTAGTGCTCCTGACGATGGGCGAAATTATCGCCCGAAACATGTTGAGCTGATTAAAATTATCAACAAAATCTGTTATTGTTGCAACTAGTTGGCTGTTTATATTATTGTATCATTGATGCACGGTCACACAAACATCAAAATTAAACTCCAATTGTCCACTTAGTAGTCAATGACTGCAACAACTGAACTGTCCTGAAAAAGTTATGGGATACAAATACACACTGCCTGAAGTATAGTAAATATTGTACATCCCTGGCACTTTACTTTAGTATCCGTGTACCCGCAATAGTTACAGTTGGCGCTGAAATGCAGTGAAGTTGGGGACTGCAGAAAATTACCGCACTCTGAAAGTTTGTCGCAATTCCACAGCGGACGTTACAGAATCCTCTTAAGCTGGATGACTGCACCTGACATCGATACGTCATACGCGGACTCTTGACTCCTTTAGATTCATCTGTGTTGTAACGTTTAAAATTTTAAGCGCGAAATGTCTCATTTTGTGTTCAAAGACATGCGGCCCTGCGGTAAGAATACTGCCTTGTTACGTGCGTATAACTATGCACTATGCCCAATGCTTAGGGCTCATTTTAAGGGATAACAATTGTTTTCTTTCTTTCTTTCTTTCTTTCTTTCTTTCTTTATTCCTCATTTTCCTGCTTCTCCACTTTCGTTATCCTCTTCCTTCTTTCTTACTTTCTTTATTAATTCACTTATTCTTCCTGCCTTTCTTTCTTTCTTTCTTTCTTTTTTCTTACTTTTAGGAGTGTTAGCATCCATCCAGAGGGAACAAGAAAATTTCTCTGTGTGTCCGCTAGCAACAACTCGACACAGACTAAACGGATTTTCATGGAATATGAAACTGGAGAATTTTACGGGGGACTTTCTTTCCACTTCAGTTTTAATTTACATTGGACAGTGTTAACGGTCATTTCGCGTGAACAACCAGATGCGTTTCTTTCTGTAGGAGTGAAATCCCGCATCCCTACTCTGCGTGAGCGCAGTCCTAATCTGGCTCCGGATCCGTACACAAGTCGGGAAAAGTAAAATTTGACTTCATGTCAGCAAAACACCATCTCCCAAGAATGGCAGTCTGGTTCCCTATACTGTCTGTTGTCTCTTTATCCAAGCAACTGTGCTACAGCACAGTCTAACGAGAACTACGATGTCATTTCAGCGCTATTGTTAGGACAAGTCGAAACCGCAGACTGTCTGCAGTATTAGATCTCTGGAATGGCGAAATAGCCATAATAAGTACACTACACGTACTTCCTCATTGCTCCGTTCCTTCCTCTTCTCTGTGTTTATATCCTCATTTATTTTCTCTTCCTTAACCGCCAATCCGTCTATCTTTCTTACCTTAATTTCGCCAACTGACTTTCTATTTTCCTCTATTCATTTGCTTTTATTTCTAAATTCGTCCTTTCTTTACCTTTCTTTCCATATTTTTCTCCCCTCCTTCCTCTCTCTTTTTCTCCTTCATCCTCTCTCCTTCTCTCCTTCATCCTCTCTCTTTCTCTCCTTCATCCTCTCTCTCTCTCTCCTTCATCCTCTCTCTTTCTCTCCTTCATCCTCTCTCTTTCTCTCCTTCGTCCTCTCTCTTTCTCTCCTTCATCCTCTCTCTTTCTATCCTTCATCCTCTCAGAAACAGTCTCAAGACTAAAGCAGTCATTTAGTTCTGATATTTTGTAACATACTGAAGCCATCTGATCTTGTTCATACTCCGCATTTTCTTACATTTCTTATTTTTAAAAACCAACAAAATGCACCAATTACAACACAATATCAAACACCACAAAACACATTTCATTTCAGGTGCCAGCTGCTACATGTTTCGGCACCAAGGTGCCATCATCAGAGAGTTTCTCAGTAACTACGGTTCGTAGTACAACAAGCCTTAAGGCTGCGGTACATCCGTGGCATTCGCTACGGGCCCTATTGATGAAGAAGAACTACGGTTCGTAGGTCCGGTAAGTATTTTCAGGCACTATTCGCCCACACAAAGGCGAATAGTGCCTGAAATACTTACTGGACCAGCATTAAAATATAACACAGTACTTGAAGACACTCGGGGCCAACAGGAACCGACAAGAACACCAATTCCTTTCACCCCGAACTAGGGACAAGGGAATGGTGTTGCTCGTGCTGCAAGTATCACATCGCCTCATTAACTGAAGTGTTTTATAAATTAGAAACTCAGGGCTCATGCTGCATCATCTCATATGTCAACACAGAGGCTCAGTTACCTCGCATACTGTAAATACTCCATATTTAGGTTACACTCGGTGAAAATGAAATTTCACACAAGTTTAAACCTCACTACAGAAATGTGGAACATCAGTTTGCAAGGCATTCAAATGTCATAAGAAAGGGGGCGCGTAGACTGTTAACCTAACCCTCCTAAAAGTTGCTAACAAGGACAGGGGTTAGAAAGGGAACTTTTAGAAATTCCGGTCAACAGCTGAGGATTAATGCCTTCTGCGTTCTTTAACGGTTATGTTCTTGGTAACCACAGTGTTTATATCAGTGGTACGCAACGATACGGAAGAAGGACGAGGCTGTTGGCTGGAAGGTTCTGTCCAGGGACTTATGTAAAATGACTGAATAAAACCCCCAAAAAAAACTCAATAATACGAAGTAGTATAAAAGTAGATCCCCGCTCTAGGTTAGCCGTTCTGCACATGGAGTTCATGGACAGATTTCAGGGAGTCCGTGAACTTGGACGAGGGGGATTATAACTTTATTATTAATAACCCCTAACTGAAATATAACTTTTAAATCAGTAATGAATGAATATAGGCAACCAAGTAACTTACGGCCTCTAGACTCCAAAAACGCTCATTATTTTCAGTAAATATCGCTATCTCTATTTCACGCACCTAAATACTTTTTTTCCCCCGAGTAGGGGTTCGTAGGTTTCACCAGACTTTCAAAGGGGTCCATGGCACAAAAAGAATTAAGAACCCCTGCTCAAGATCGTTATCTTTACGCCGATATGCTCGTCATAAGTTGTGAAGAAATATTGTATTGGGGGATAATGGAAGTAGTGCATTTTAATTTTGTAAACCGTAAAATTATTTTTACTGAACCCAAGAGCAAGCCAGGATAGCTCAGTCAGTTTGAACAACAACAATTCTAGTCTTGATTTCTTTCGTCACTTCGACAGGCACGTCTGACCGACTTCTGTACTTTTGTATTTCGGGGATAATATTAAAATTTTAAAAATTTCAATTAAAATCAACATCTAAAAAATTAAAGAAATAAGTTTCGGTATTTGAATGTTGCTGTACTATAGCTGGAATGTTAGAAAGTTAGATGGTGCGGAAATGACAAGAGCGGAAATTTTTCTTTGAGGTCTTTGTTGAACACGACAACATGACTCAGAATAGGCCTATTCAAAAGGAAGTGAGGTTGCCTTTGGATAACCCTGAATTAGGGTGACCCTTTCTACAAAGGCGTGACGTGAGCATCGGTTTACCATCTTTCCTCCCTTTCCAAAGAAACTAACAAATACCAAATAATTGACTGATCTGTTACTGGTGTGAATGAGAAGAGGTTGGGAGAATTTCCTGGCCGACTTTTCTAATTCTTTTGTAAAAGGAATACAGTTGAAATACGATGAACTTGTAAAATGAAATACCTTCCTTCTGCTGCTTCAACGGAGTGAACATAAAAGCTGTCGTGTGCCTTCGAAGATTTGGAAACTAACAACACCTGCTGCCATCTGCGCGCTGTTTTCAGAACCATCTCCTGTCAGACATTCATCACTACTTTGCCCCCAACAATCAACACCCAATCAGCTCCATTCTTCGTCCCCTGAAGCCAGTATCACGCTGAGAAACACCAATGTCACGGTGAATCAAGCGCTTCCCGTTATTGTATTGTTCGCACTTATATTTGCTTTACAATTGCTAGCTCGTTTTTAAAAAAAAAATTTAATTCAGGACCTGAAAATATAAATATAAATATGATTTTGGGTTCACCTGGGAATGCAGCGTTCTCACCACCATGATATTGCGTTGTTGCTCAATAAATTGCTTCCTTTTGGGATCGGGCTGTCAATTTCAATGTGTAAAATTAATCCTAAAAATTGAAGTAAATTCAAGGCATTGGTGGAATGTGGGTTACTGACCCTTTGAGAAATGTGTATTCTGTGAGTACAATGCAGAGGGGAAAATTTTAATTTCTTGAATCACAACACGGCGGGAGACAAGCCGGATGGGACATGCAACAAACATGGAGGAAATGAGAGATACACAGAAATGTTCTCCCGAAAAGCTCAGGGGCAGATACTAGTCAGGATCAGAGTGACGACAATATTAATGTTTCTATTACATGAACAAGACTACAGTGACCTGAGACTACGAACAGTGGTTATCTCTTGTGAAAACTGTGATAGATCATAGGCTTTCGTAAAATTTGGGATTACTTGATTAACCCTTTAAACGCCGAATTAAATCCCATCTGTCATTTGCTGGCATTATTAGGAGCTCACCATATTCTCCACGTTAGCGGGGTAAGGGTTAAGTGGCTCTCAGTTGCTCAAGACGAGTTAATAAGCTATTAGCATTAATCACCGTATACTAACAGCAAATTTGAATTATATTAACCCATCAGAATGCTAACAATATTAATCATAGTAATCATATATGTCATAAATAATGGGACTTACCAATTCTTAACGCCTTTTCTTCACGTATTGGACAACTTATGGGCCGGAACAGCGTAGTCGGAATAGCAATGCGCGCCCGGGAATCGAATCCCGGTGCGGGCGACATTTTTCGCACCCGGTCAGACCAGTCGTTAGGCCTACCCAGCCTCCTGTACAATGGGTACCGTGTATCTTTCCCGAGGGCAAAGTGGCCGGAGCGTGGCATTGACCACCCCCCCCCCATTTCGCCCCTCGCCCCGAGGTTAAATTTCTTTATTCGGCAAATCTCTAGTTCGAACCTTGATCGGAACACTCACAATACCAGTCTACTGACTTTCATGATTTCCCTCACTCCATCCAAGCGAGTGTCGAGACACTAACAGGCCACGACATTTTCATCTCCATTCCTTTCAGGTTCCCGGAACGTGATGCTTTTCCCATATCAGTCTACGCCAAATAACTTCTGCAGTTGATATATTGTCATTAAGTAGCCTACGACTACCCATTATTCTTACTTATATCGGTAGCATTTACGAATGATGACGTTATAAATTTCCGCCCCTTACCTCGTCATCAGCTGAGGGTCGGGAAATAAAAGGGATTGATCCCCATAGATTATTTGTGGTGTGTAGTTTGTCCGCTGATTACACCGTACGCCAGCCAAACAATAGACTTTACCAGCTTACCTGGGATTTAGTGGTGAGGTAAAAAGGTAACCATCCCCTTCCGTCACGCCACAAAGAGCATCAGCCAGATAGCGTAGTGACAGGCTGAATCAGTTCGGAGATGATTAGGTTCGTTTGTCTCTGATCTGCACTAGGTAGCTGGGAAGAAAACAGCCGGCAATGGACAGGGAAAAGGTCACAACCACCGCATGCACCGGTTCACGAGTAATACACATTCACTCCCCATTGTGTCTACGCAAGCGGATTCAGACCCTGACAAACATTTCACATGGACTAAAAATTCTTTGATAATGTCCTTTCCTCCTAATTTATTTGACTAATACTCATCGCAGAATACGAGACTAACACAGCATGTTTATAGACTGAGACAGAACGTAGTGGCACAGTGGTTAGCACAGTGGTACTCCCTTGATATTCAGTACTGGCAGTAATGAATTTCCACTGCCTTAGGTAAGGTCGCAACCTACAAGCGTTGAATTTAAACTGAAGGATGCAGCAGAAAGTACAATTTGTCTTTAGTGCGAGTCACAGGAAACTTATTTTAGCTGGAATTCAACACTGGACATCCGTGCAACTGATACAAATAAACAAGTTAATCACCAACAAACTGCACTAATGTTTTAATATGTAAGTACTCTTACACGTTTCGGCTGTTTTTCATATCCATCTTCAGGGGCTTATCAAAACTTAAAGATGTATACAGCGTTATTACACTTTCTATATGCATCTATGGGGGGGGACGGCATGGTCCGGATTAATCTGGCTCAGAATAGGGACATGTGGCTCTTGTGAATGCGGTAATTAATCTCCGGATTCCATAAAATGCAGGGAATTTCTTGACTAGCTGAGAACCTGTTAGCTCCTCAAGAAAGACTCTGCTGCAAGGATTTAGTCAGTTAGTTAGTTATTTAGTTAGTTGGTTGATTGATTAGTTAGTTAGTTAGTTATATACATCTATACTGTATATATACTATAACTGTCTTGTATTACAATTAATTTAACACAACTTCCATATAACTCAAAACATCGATGCTGTAACAGCATACTGACAATATATATTTCAACATTTCCAATTGACAAAGCTGTATAGTGAAGCTGTGCATTCTTAAAGCACTGGTACTCTCTCAAGATCGCTAAGAATAATACTTGAAGCAGGTAGCAGTACTTTTGCATTCAGAAATTAAGGCGATTTGTTGGTGATAAACTTGTTTACAGTGACCACGTGTTCAATACGATATTATTACACACAAAACCCCCTCCTGATAAAAGAAATTACTTTCTTGTTTCGCAATGACGAGATATTAGGCTTCCATATGCACCATAAATTGAAATTTTCTGATGCCCGAAACTTTTCTGACATTTACAAAATTCGGTTGCAATCTGTCTCTTGGTTGCTTCCAGAAAACAAGCTTGAGATTACCGAACTACATAACGAAATGTGTTTCAGATTGTATATTTGTGTTTGCTACACTGCAGCTTGCGGGCCGGGTAGCTCAGTCGGTATAGCAACTGATTACGGGCTCGACGGTCCGGGATCGAATCCCGGTGGGGACGAGATTTTCCACCCGTCCAGACCGACCCTGGAGCCCACCCAGCCTCCTGTACAATGGGTACCGGGTCTTTCCCAGGGGTAAATTGCGGCCGGGGCGTGCTGCTGGCCACTCACCCCCTTCTAGTACCGCGGTCATGGAAGAGTAGAGCTATACCTCTGCCCACCTTCTGGGCCACACCGGGCCTGTAACGGGATCACTTTAACTTCACCTTTTGCCTTTACATTGCAGCTTACCGTAATTAGCCTTTCAGAGGTCATACCACACGCTGTCCCAGGAGGTAACGTAATTATTTCAGGCCAAAATTGCAATGAAGGGCCTAACTGACTGCAGTGGTGTTTTCTGATAAACCCGGTACCGGTCCAACCCTTTCTCATGTTTCTATCTAATTTGGAGAAGTAAAATTCGTAGATAATATCCTCCTAACCACAGAGCCCACTGTGCTTACCGTCACTTGTAAAATGTTAGAGATGGGCCGCGTTTGTTATCTAGGCAAGTTGTGTTGTAAAAGGCGCGATGCCAGTACGCCTAACTGCACGTGTCTCGTACGTAACTTATAGCCGTTGGCACAACGTTAGATTTCATGACATTATAGTTCCTGCTTCTACAGACACCTTAAGCATTCTCGATTTAAAACTTTCGCCGTGTTCTGAATGCTGTATTCTTTTTATTGGGTAATTCCCCGGCGTCTGGATTTTATGTGCCGACGTTTCGCAACACTCTGCCTGTTCCATCTCCATAGGCAGTGTGTTTAAACCACCTATGAAGATGGAACAGGGTGTTCCGAAATGTCGGCACATAAAATTCAGACGTCGGGGATTCACCCACAACAAAGAATACAAGAAAACTTACGTAGTTATTACCAACTTTGAACTTAAAAATTTAAAATGTACGTAAGTACAAAGAATTTAACAAAACAAAATAACCACACACATTATGGGCCTACAGTAACAATAAAACTTCATTATTACGACAGAAACCTGACGACCTTTCGTTAGTATACACGTTATTTATACAAGATGACTGCTGAGTGACTAACAAACTGACTTATTAACTAAATTACTGACTAATTAAATACCGGACTACTGATTAGAATCATAACTGACAGATCTAAGCACTGACTGCAAATTAGAGTCATAACTTATAGATCCATTAACTGACTGCTGATTAGAATCACAACTGACAGATCCATTGACTGATTGCTGATTAGAATCACAACTGATAGATCCATTGACTGATTGCTGATTAGAATCACAACTGATAGATCCATTGACTGATTGCTGATTAGAATCACAACTGATAGATTCATTGAATGATTGCTGATTAGAATCACAACTGATAGATCCATTGACTGAATTCTGATTGGAATCTCAACTGATAGATCCATTGACTGATTGCTGATTAGAATCACAACTGATAGATTCATCGACTGACTGCTGATTACTATCACAACTGATAGATCCGTTCACTCACTGCCCTATTACCTACCTGATTTATTAACTGTCTGATTAATCAAATAACTCGTTGATAACTAACTTACTTACTAACAAATTCATTACGTAGTGTAAGTGCTTAACAAACTGTTGGCCTATCATCTGAATGATAGACTACATGACTGAGGGGTAACTAATTCAAATGTCTGACTGCTGAATGATTATCGAACTGGGTAACTCGGTAATACAGCCTCCTTCAGCAAATGGTGTAATCAAGCCCATCACTGTTCATGTAACTTAACATTCATTAACGTGATCCCAAGCCCGCCACCGTACCTTATCCTGAGGAATCTCAGAACAGTCTGCATATTCTCTCCACACTTCGTTACGACCAATTGTATTATTACGCTTTCACCCACGAGTACGCCTCGCACGTCATACCTTCCTTCCAGGTTTTATAACCACAATTTACACACTTCACTTCTCCGACGCAAACCCTTAAAGATGTGGTAACTCTTAAACTATTAGGCGAAGACTGCGTAATATGAGGAGAACTGCGCTCTTCTGAGCTATTACGCAGCGAGCAATAGTAATTCCTTACCGACGTTTCGGGACAACCCATTGGTCCCATATTCAAGGGTCAAGAATACTTAGACCGATGAGCTTTACCGAAACGTCGGTGAGGAACTACCGCTACTCGTTGCTTAATAGCCCAGGAGAGCACACTTCTAATCCGTTTCACGGCGGAAGCCTGAAATCGTACCAAACAAGGCGTTACCAATATAACCACTACTGTCTCCAGTCCATATCACTTCCCTCCAAGATACAAATATTTTCCCCAGACACCTTCGCCCTGTAGTGCTGAGCACGGCGTCAAGATATCCCACCCTAAATTCCACCCAGCGGAGTTTGATCATAACACAATTACGCATTTGACGTAATGTTTTGTTCTAAGCATCTCCCGTTCTGCCTCGGGTACCCTGGCTTGTCGGATATATGGCAACATAGCTATGTGTGCATACCCCATGCAGGTTCTCGGGTTACCAGGGGCCGATGTGGGGAAGGGGACGCTGTCAGAGGAATGTAACCCAACACCGACTCCTCACCCCAGCCAGGCCGCCCACTACACTCATAATGTAGCTCGCAGGCAGCCACCATGTGACGATGAACCAGCTCTCGAATATGGTTCACATCGCGTCTTGAATTCCGAGTAGGCAGGTTACTCATAGAGGAAAACACTTTTTTTAACGAACTGAACAACGCAAACAGCACTCCAGTATCTGCCTACCCTGGTAACTAAAGACGTAACTGTGGATTAATTAATAATTATTTTACCCCTAAGCAACTATCTAATCAACTACAAACTTACGAAATATTTGTTAACCAATTATTCGAAATACAATTATTTTTACACGCATTTGTGCTACATACCCTATATGAACGACCACTCACCTCTAACTAGAGCCTAGGTTATGAATGGGTGGAACTACACCCTACATGCTTTATGGCTTGCGGATGGACCTTAATCTTTCTGCATACGTGTTGTAAAGCCGGGTAAAACAGAGCGACTCAGAATCCTCCTTGACAAACTGATTTGCACTTAGCTGGTCAAATTTCCTATCCTTTACAAAACCCCAAGGCCCATTACTGGGTTCACAAGAGCAGGGTCGTGGCTAGGGCGGGGTAGGGGGGGGGGTGCGAGCGGTGCAGTCGCCCCGGGCATCAGACTCCAAGCGGCAGCAAAATAAATACTTCAAATGAGAGAAATCGATTTTAGGCGCCTAACGAGTTTTAAATTATTGAGCCAAATAAAAGAAACATCGATAGTTACGTTTTATTCTTCAGCTATCGATAATTAATTTTGACTTTTCTTTTAAAGTTCCTAATTTATGACGGGGGTGTCCGTTGTGATCACTCGGCCCGTGCGGAAACATCCTAGCTACGCCACTGCTGAGGAGCCCTTCACATAGTCTTAAGCTGAACAAGAGGAGACCAATCCATTCTTGCACGCTGGTCATCGTCCTTGAAGCAGTGGCACATATCAATTTCAGTATCAGCTCGTTACCAAATTTGTTCTTTTTCATTCGAACATAAAGTGTAACATGTATGTTGGTGGATCCCGTACTTTATTCTACGAGGTGGCGCAGTTGGTTGAGGCACTGCGCTACAAGCTGGAAGGTCGCAGGTTCGATTCCCGATAGTATCACTAGATTTTTTCATTGACACATTCCTTCCGGCTGCACTATGGTCCTGGGGTTGACTCGGCCTCTAACAGAAATGAGTACCAGGAACAGTTCCTGGGAG
>Ga0123352_10008633_pt1 | contig 15854 bp, 13 predicted proteins | sample TergutLab28metaG_FD_89700 | JGI IMG/M metagenome (GOLD analysis project Ga0123352, IMG submission 89700) | Labiotermes labralis P1 segment gut microbial communities from Petit-Saut dam, French Guiana - Lab288 P1 | ecosystem: Host-associated > Arthropoda: Insects > Digestive system > Gut ... | reverse complement strand
TTATAGTATCTGTTTGTTCTAGCATATATTGAAATATATGCACTTTGGTGTAATCCGTTCCAGGCCCATGGCCTAGAAAAAAGTTACCAACCAACAAATCCATTTAAACAGGGAATTATAATACAAAATAAAAAAAAAGTCTAAAAATAATATAAATTTAATTTATTTAACTTTTATACACTGTACAAATAAGCAGATAACTGAACTAAACTGATACCTGAACCTTACAAACGATAACAAAGATGATGACTGACGCTCTAATCAAAGTGGGAAGGTCCGACACTTCATGCGCACGAGCGTGCTTCGTCAGCCAGTGATGTTCCTCCGCACTCGTTGTAGCATCATGATTTTATTGATAAAAATTTTTAGTTGAATATATTCGTTTTTTGCAGCACATCCCACTGTACTTTGAAAAAAGAATCTTCCAGAAAGTGTTGATGTACTGTAGATCAGAATTAATAGCCAAGTTACTGCTGTTCTGGTGAATAGTGCAGGGTTCAGACTGTGGTATATTGCACGTAGTAATACTGATTGTCTAGACTCTGTACATGGTGTATTACTAAAAAAAATATAAATATTTTGTAACTGATCCTTTTGCATCTACAGGCAAAGTTTTATTGCAGTCTGGTGACACTGAACAAAGAACTGATTTGAGTTGAACTACTTGAACTTGTTTGCAGGAGGTACTGGAAGGATGTTGGGTTGGTTGGTTTGTTACAAGTGGTTATGGAGCACATATTATTGTGCATTACTTACTGTTAACCGGACAAAAAGATTGTTCTTCATAGCATACTCAATCTATAATGTGGCAGTGTGTAAGATATAAAACTATGCATCGCACATACCAAAAGCTTTCTTTATAATTGGCCCCCAGCTGATGAAATGATGTACTAAAGTAATAGCACAAGGAGATGTTCTTAGAAATGTGGATGGCACTACTTCAGTCATATTTGCTCCCTCCGAGCACCCACAATACGACCACCACTCCTCCCATATGGCAGTATGTAAGCAAGTAGGCATAATACACTAACTTTTATCTGTGAGAAAGAGTTACTGTCAGTGACTGCACTATACACGTCAATTGACTATCCATATATACATATATATATATATCCACCTGTGATCAGGTTTTGTTTCCCAGTGATTGTCTGTTGGGTCTGAGAGGAGGGACAGAGTCCATAAATAAACAATTAATACTGTAATACCTCACAGTCAGATCTCTGTAGAATAAGAGTTGGAGAATGTGAAGAATACCAAGTCCTCCGCTTTTGTTCTATTCACATGCTAAGCTTTAGATTCTGTTCTCCGACAGTCATATTTGTTATCACACTAACGCTTCATATAAGAGAATTTCCTGTAAGAGCACTTCCACTTGCAAGGCGTTCTACTTGCTTGCGTGGGTAGGCGGAGACAAGATAGTTCAATACAGACAATATATGAGAACACTTAACTCATAGCATCGAGTTCAGATATTAAATTGGTGTGGGACACTGTGCTTTGTCTAGATTAATTGCTAAATATATTAATTTTGACTTGATGGCAGAGTCCAAATGTTCCTCCACAACCTCAGCAACTTTCTACCAGGCTACATGCTGTCACATCACAATGCTGAAGTTCAACTGAGAAAAAAGCTATTTAAATTGTGCTGTGTTTTGTATAGAAGAACGGGATTGGTGGAGCATGTGGCATGTATGGGAGACAGTAGAGGTGCATGCAGTATGTTGGTAGGCAGACCTGAGGGAAAGGGACTACTTAGAAGACCTGGGCATAAGTGGGATGAAAATATTAAAATGGATCTTCAAGAAGTGGGATGGGCAGGCATGGTTTGGATTGATCAGGCTCAGGATGGGGAAAGGTGGCAGGTGCTTGTGAATGAGGCAGCGAACCATTGGGTACCATAAAATGTGGGAAATTAGTTGACTAACCGAGGAACTGTTAGTTTCTCAGGAAAAACTCTGCTGCATGCATTTATTTGGTTTTCTACATATCTGTGAGCGCCACTAAATGATAACATGGGGTATTGTGTGCAGTCGGGATTGTGTAAGATTTGGAGTGATATGATGGCATTACCAAAGATTCAGTTTGTGTTCTGATATTACACCGTGTCGCTGGACAAGTGGTTCCCATGCTTCAAAAGATCATAATGCTGTTGAGGCATTGTGAACTGTGTGCTCAGAGATACAGCATAACATACCAGCAGTTGTAAATCTGCAGATGGAAGGAATTTTTATTTTGGTAATTCAGTACTCCTTTGTTGTGTTTCATCACGTTTATGTGTGGGGGGTGACCAGCAGAACTATTTGTGAGTGTGAATTAATTTTTATGTTAAGGTGTAAATCCCAGCCTTCTAAGAGGGCAGAATACAGGAGTCTTCGTTGGTACATCTGTGTGTGAGTCAGAGAAAGCTCTGCATTATGAGAAGTTACAGATCGATGGGCTTGGTCTCACGGGTTGCTGTCGAGCCATGTTCTCCAACCGACTGTCTTACTGGCTTGGCGCAAATGGTAAGTTTAATTGTGGGCATAACAACCTCCATTTGTTAAGATAGTTGTCAGAAATTTAATGCATTGAACCTGATGTTTAATGCTGTTTGTCTGAGAATGTGGAATATTTAACATGCTGCTACAAAAGGAATTTTTGTGGGCTTTAGCATTACAAGTAATATCATAAAATGCATAGTTCAGTCAGCTCTACTGTTCACATGCACCACTGCAGTAGCCAATGAAATAGGTATTTGAGCCAATTTAGTGAGTTAAGAGATCATTACTTTTAACACACAAGCATTTATAATTGCACACAGAATTGCAATACACTTTGGATTATTTTAAGGTAATTAGGATTACAAATGTTGATCTGTGTGATGTGGCATCCTTTATTTTAAAAAATCAAGTTGTTTGTGAAATGTGTAAATGTAAATACATTTGTGCCTGTGGATAAAAGACAGTTTGCCATGTAACACTTTTCAAGGAACTCTCAAATGTATGCAGCATTTTTTGCATATCTCTTGTAACAAATGTCACACAAATTAAAAAATAAATGTGGAAATTTTGTACAGCAATTTGTGTACAACCCTTGATCCTGTATGTTATTTCACTGTACTGATTTAAGTGAAACTCACAGTCACTCACTTAATATTTGTGGGTACCATCTGTGCCAAATTGCATCTGAACCAGATAAAGAAATGTAGAAAATGTGTGCAAAATTTTATTTGCCCCCATAAATAAAATATAGCTGTCACTTTATGAATTTTTATGAAACAGTCACCGCAGAACAACTTTTAAAGAACTCCTTTACCAAATAAAATGAAAATCTGACAAGCGGTAATCCCGGTGACTGTGGAGCCCATTGTGTGTTTCATTCACAAACAAAGCATACTGATGGGGGGAACTGTGTACTGCTGGTTATGACTCAGTGGGATCTACCAGTATATCACACACAAATCAAGCTGTGTCATAATTGTGCAAACCCTGATGTTATACTGTGGAAAGTGGAGTTGTGAAGACACACTTAACCAATGTGTATCAGTACCATAGAAACTAATAAACCATGAAAACTCAGATGTTAACTTGATCACAAACTAAACATAGTCATGGAAACCCAGATGTGACTTAATCATTCATTCAATTACCCAGGGGATTTATTTGTATTTGACAATCCAATGCATAACAGCTGTGAAATATCTTCTGATAGTTTGATACTTATATAATACACCAACAAATGCACATTTATAAATATCCTCAATAAATGTATTGACATAGTTTTACACATAAATATAATTTTTATTACAGGATTAGACATCACCACAGAACTACTTTATAAATCACTCCTCAAACATTAAACAATTTTAAATTCCACTATTTTATAAACATACGGTATACTTCTATATTACTTCACATTACTATTCAAATGTAAAATTTCAACCAAAACTCTATATTTTTAATATTATGAAATGATGGTGACATATTTAACTGCAGTTGTATTCTTGTATCAAAAAACATAACCCTGAAGATGGCCTGAGTACTGGCCGAAACATGTTGGTGAAAATATTACAAGTATAAATAAAAATATGACATAAAATTAGTTTGCATGTGTTGGTTGTTTATATGTGTTATGAACCGAATTAATGCTGTGAATGTGGAACATATTACGAAATGTTCAATCACATAGTATTATTCTTCATCAACATGTTTCGGTCACTCCTGTGACCATAATATGGGTGGTTTATGATAAGAATACAATCAGTATACATATAATTTACAAAAATATATGACAAAACTACTTGGTTGTATATTTCAATTACAAATCAAGTGTAACATATTATATTTTGAAGAATTATTTGCATATTGTTTGTATTCTTGTTATAAGCCAATCTGATCATGGTAAGAACAGTGACCAAAATATTTTGGTAAAGAGTAAAAATATGTTACTGAATGTATTTATAATGTGTGTTTGTTTGTTTATCATATAAGTATACAACATTCTTTAATGCATGTGCATGGAACACGTGAAATATCTTATGGCAGATTTCGAAAAATGTAATCTGCACAGATGGAGAGAATTGTTGTATTATGTTATGACATCATAAGTATTCAGCTAAATGCTGAAATTTGAATATGGGCATGCAATGATATTTGAATTGATAGTAGCAAAGGGAATTTCAAGCATTATGACATGCTTGTCTATGAATATTGATGGCATTGTTACTGGTCTGCAAATTCACGATAGTTTGTACTGAAAGATGTAGCTAGTTCATTTTTGTGATGATATACAGATGTGACCTTGAAATTTACCTGGTTTCAGGGCCCAGTTATACGATTGATACAGCGTGCTCATCATCACTGACTGCAATGGAGCATGCATATAAAGCAATGCAAGGTGGGTTGTGTGACTCCGCCATTGTAGGAGGTAGCAACCTCTGTCTTCATCCTTATACTTCTCTCAACTTCTTCCGTCTCGGTGTCCTCAGCCGTCAAGGTGCCTGCAGGTCGTTTGACCGAGATGGTATGTACTGTTCATCTGTAAGATATGACATGTACATTCTTATTGTAGAGAATCTGGTGTAAACTTGGTCTTGTTGTATGTGTATAGGTAGGATGTAGACAGTAGGTTTTGCAGAACACTTTGGTGATGAGATTATTTGGACCTCAGGTTAAGGAAGTGATGGGAAGCTGATGAAATTTGCATTATGAGTAGCTTTATAATTTTAACTGCTTTCCAGGTATTTTGAGGATTGTAAAAATCAATGGAATTGTGACGGGAAGAACATGTTGCATGAGTGGGTGGGAAGTATAAATTCAGGAAATCGTGCAGAATTGTGATTTCAGTCTGTTCTCTGAAGATGATGGGACGTTAGCGCAGGTGACTAGCAACTACACCTAATTCTTGAACCACCGTTTTAGGACTACAGTCTGTCACACTTATGATAAACCCATACTGTTGCTGTGGTTGGTTTATCTTCATGTAGTGATGGTATAATATTTCACTTTATGTCAAAAAATGTCACCACTTCAGTGAATTGCATTCATCATATCTTATTTTTCCCACACATATTGTCACACAAAAATTTATTCAGTAACACACAGAATGTAACTTCTGTCTCTGTGAAGTGGCAATAGAAGATTACACAATAGAACACAATCATTGAATAAAGAAACACTTTTCAGCTGCCATTTTATGCATACATATTTTACAGCAGGTTAGTATTTCAGTATGTACAAAATATAATCAGAGTGACATTGCGAAATGGGGGAAGTCATCAATTAAGAAATACGCTGAACTAGTAGAGTGCACATATAAGTTATAACATTTTGATGTAGGATGTTCAAATGATACACTGAATCCTATACATACAGAAAATAGTAAGAATGTGAGACACTTTAACCTTCATAAATATATTGACAGTGTCGCAGCTGTATTCATTGATTTTTTTCATAAAGCTTCTTCTCATACCTTAGACTTGTGAGTCTTCATGGCAGACTCTTTAAATTTTTTTGCCAGCACAGTATGTACATAAGTGAAAATGTGAGAAGTTTTAAGAGGCTGCATAGAAGGGACAAATTAGGTTACCCACACATATATTGAACGATAATATTAAAATTGATCTTTGAAAATTATGATATGACAAAATGGTAAAGGAGCTTTAGTTTCCGCAAAAGTAGCGAATATCTAGACCAGGTTAGCAGCAGTGAAGTTCTAATGACTACTGCACCATGCAGTTACAATTCAAACAGACTTAAGTAACAATTGTGAGTTAACTGCAGTGAGCTTTATTGTCCATGAATGCTTCGGAGGAAGAACTGGATTCTGCACTATAGACCAACTCATAACATTCAAGTTCACCATTGTGAATGTTCTCTGTACAGGTGTCTGGCACATGATGACATGTAACTTGATAGATAGGTACCAAGATGTAGGCAGAAGATCTAAATCATGTGGGATATTCTGCCATAGTTATTTGTGTATTTCCCAGGTTTTCAAAGATCATCGTGCCAGTGACTTCAGGGGCTGCCTGACATTGTAGATGAAGGCACTATGATCTTTTGAAACACTTGTAACTACACTATTAGTGACTGCTGTGTCGCATCCCCGCAGCCTTGAACCATTAACAACACATTTGTACGAAACAAATACCTTGCGTTTAACAGGAAGCTGCTGCTGCCATCTGTGGTGTACAATGTAATGTGGGGATACCCACATTGCAGTTTTCTTTCCTCTGTCTGCACACCAATCTACATACCGACCGAGACAACAGCAAACCGCTCCCTCATTCCCTCCTTCTCTGTCTACTTATCCAAACAAAGAAAGCGGCCCCTATCAAATGGAAATACATCTAACGAGCCATGCCTACCAGCTCTGCCAAACGACCAATGACAGAGAAGGCTGACCAGCAGTGACCTGTATAAAAAGAGGCCATCTGATCAACGAGAGGCAGCTGGAGTCGTATGTGGCTCCAAAAGGCCCGCTGCTGTGTAAGAGCTGCCAAAGCTTCGGCCACCCGCGCCGTAACTGCGAATACCTTTCCGGTGGATGCACTACCCCGCGGGGGCAACCTCAGTTCTGTGGCTGCGGGGGAGACCACAGAGCGAACTACCGTGTTCGTGTGAAGTGGAAGGAAGTGAAGGCGACTCTTGCAAAGCAAACGCCCAAACGCAGCCGAAAGAGTGTCGCCACAGGCCAACCTGCCACTCCTAAAGCTCAGCGGGCAAGTCGCTCTGCCGAGCAGATGGACCTGGGCGAGGGATGGAACCACGTCGTCCGAGGGGAGCGTGTCGTCAAGGCTACCAAACCTAACCGCCGGAGCAGCCTATAGTGACAGACACCAGGGAGACGGCAAGGCCTCAAAAACCTGAGCTTAAATCCACATCACCCACTCAACGGGCTTCTGGAAATTATAATAAGAGAACGGCCGCGAGTGTCAAAACCGCGGCTGCCACTCCCACAACACCCAACCTGGTGGTCCCCACTCAAAGTCCCACCTCCTCACTCGATGAAATCTCAGATCTCATCGATCACCTTCCTCTCTATGGATGTGTGGAGTTGACTCGTCAGCGACTCACATCTATCTCTTCCCTCCCCACAGGGGCAGGTCGCCCTCTTACTGTCCTGAATACCGTCATTATTTTTGTAGCAGAATATGGCAGCACGCCCTAGGAGAACAGAGCGGTGTAAAGCCCTGCGCCTCGCCTGCTGGAATACGGACGAAGTGCGCGGCAGATAGCTTGAATTGCAGCATTAACTCAACAAGCACGTTGACTATATTTGTCTCTTAATTGAGACATTGCTTAACACTGAACAAATCTTTCGGCTTGCCAATTGTGTCTGCCACCGCACAGACAGACCGACAGCTGGGAGCAGCAGAACCTTCTTGGTCCGCCGTGCTATAATCCAGGACTCAGTGCCCGTTCCGGGCCTGAACCACTTGGAGGGTACTGCCATCGAAGTCACATTGTCCGGCAAACCGGTGTTAATCTTTGTGGCTTAACTTTCGCCTTCCCGCCCACTGATCAGAGCGGACCTGACCGCCTGTTTCGGCTGGGGATTGCTGGGCTTGATGGCTGGAGACCTCAAAGCCAAACACGTGGAATGGAACTCGCGGCAATACACAAAACGAAGGAAACTCCTACCTGATTATGCAGACGAGAACTCCTATCTGATCTTTGGATCGGACTCCCCAAACACCGACCCATATAACACCTCGGTTACTCCCGATGACCTGGATATCGTGATATACAAAATCCTCTCAATCCCGGTTTATCTGACTTCGTGCTGCGCACTAAGCTCGGACCACTTGCCGGTTATCATTGACACGTCGTGCCGCTCATCCTTTCAACACCCACAGGATCGCTATGACTTCAGGCGCACTGACTCGGCCTACTACCAAACTCACTTGGAAGAATTAATTCTGTTCGATCCGGAATTGCACAACGAGATGACAATCGAAACGTGCGTTGAGAACTTATCCGGCGCCATTCTGAAGACTCTGGCAGCGTCAAATCCCAAGCGTCGCTCGCGTGTCGACCCACGGACTTCGGTACCAGCCGGAATTCAGGAAAAGATACGCTTGAAAAACCGACTGCAGAGGCAGTGGCAGATCACCAGGACCCCCGCTCTGAAAACCGAGGTCAATCGCCTACAGAGGTCGGTGACCCGCCGGCTCAGTGAGTGGAGAAACGACCAGTAGAGTGCGAACTCGAATTCCTCGATCCTGATGATCAATCGCTGTGAAGGATGACCAAGCGGGTGATGAGAGTTCTAATTCTAACTCCCGCCTGGTCACCGGAAAGGGAATCGCTCTCTCAGGCTCAGAGAAAGTCGAAGCACTTCCAGACAATCTGGAGGCTCAGTTTCAGCCGGTTACCGATCTTTCGGTACCGGCAGTTATTGAGACGTTTGACGTGGTGCTGAGGTCTTAATTCCTATGCACCGCCAACGAACCACATTTAACTACATCTGGCGAGGTTCACGAAGCCATCAGGGTTCTCAAGGTCATGAAGGCTCCGGGCCCGAACGGAATACCGAATAGCGCATTGAAGCATCTCCCCCAAGCGAGCGGTTTTCCTCGTCGCCCGTATCTTCAAAGCGATTCTCGGCACCAATTACTTTCCCGAAATGTGGAAGTACGCTCGAGTGATCTCTGTCCTTAAATCGATAACGGATCGAGCACTGCCCCCTTCCTATAGGCCCATTAGTCTCTTGAACACGATTGGTAAATTATTTCAAAAGATCCTACTAGCTAGGATCTTACATGTAGTAAACAAGCGCGCACAGACGCGGGACGAGAAGTTTCAAATCAGACCCATATATTAAACCCCTTGTAGCTGGAACGCCTCGTTGAAAGAATAACCATGAATATCGGCGAGAAGAGGCTCACCGGCGTATTTTTCCTCGACATGGCCAAAGCCTTCGATACCGTCTGGATCGATGGCCTCCAGTACAAGCTAAGGCTCCTCAAATTCCCTTCTTACATAGTCCATACAATCTCATCGTACCTCAGAGATCGAACGTTCGAAGCTTCCTTCCAGACGGCCACTTCATCTCGTCGAGACATGCGGGCTGTGGTAGCTCAGGGTGGATTGATCTCCCCTGACATCTTCAGTCTGTATGTCAACGACATGCCCCAACAAAGTACCACGTCGAGTTGGCCCGCTAGGCGGACGACACGGCCATCATAGCCACATCCCGCAAGCCGACGCTGCTTGTCAGTTACCCTTAGTCATACCTCAACGACCTTAGACGGTGGTTGAGTGAATGGAGAATCGCCATTAATGTCTCTCAGAACACCGTTATAATCTTTGCGCGTGCCGGACGGCGCTTTTTCCAGCCCCGACCAATAAAACCAATCGAATGGGTCGACACTACTCGTTATCTGGTGGTGACCCTAGATACACGACTCACCTGGTCGCATTACATCGACCACGTCAAGAAGAGGACTGCTCAAAGGATGGGTATGCTAGGCCCCTCCTGAACAGGAAGAGTGATCTATCGGTCAGGAAAGAGTCCTCTTATATAAGCGGCTCCTCCATCCGCTTTGGACTATGCGTGTCCCTCGTGGAGGTCCGCTTCCCGTTCCCATGTCCGGAAGTTACAGGTGTTACAATCCAAGTGTCTTCGCCTCGCTATTTGTAACCTTTGGTACGTAAGTAACACGGACATATACGAGGATCTGGGCGTTCCGCTGTTTGCCGACTCACATAATAGCCCTAATCGAGAAATTTTAATCAAATTAAATGATGTGGGGAACACCCTACTACGGCAACACGGCAAATACTTAAGCTGAACTAGGTTTGATCCCGTCGCCTGACGCGAAAGCCAAGGGAGGCCGGGGACAACAGGCCAGTCGAGGCCATCGCCCGCGATGGCCAAGTCGACAAAACGAATCGCGTTCGTCGCATGAACAGCCGAGCGCCATTCGGTTACGCTGTGAGGGGTTTTCCTTGGTTTTCTTCAGTTGTAAGGCAAATGCCAGGGTATTCGACGCAAAGTCGGAGCATGGTCCACATTCCTTTCCCAGGCACTGCGGCTTCACCTACGCGCCTGTAAAACGTCGCATAACACCAGTTTGTGACAGAGTCAGTCTGGGCTCAGAACGCAGACAGTCAACCAACCAAAGCCTATCCCTCCCATACATAGTCCAGGGCAACGTAGGCCCTAGCCTTTGGTACAATTAGTCAAGACCCTCAGCCTTAATTCAAAAATCGTTCGCGCATGTATATGCCGCTGTTAGAGTTTAGGGGTCTATTACTGAGCCTAGCAATGCGGTTAAACGCAGGAATGGCTAACAGACAGGGGGACAGTTAACACTTTGGCTTGGCTTGGATTGGCTTGACTTGGCTTGGCTTGGCACGAGAGGTTGTTCATTCGGAAAGGATTAACTGTCCACGACATAGTGAGAAGGAAGCTCAGCAAGACAACAATCTGACAGTAGGCACTTCGCCCGACTGCCCGGCCATAATGCCTCATGGACCGGGCACACCACCGCTCATCTGGGAATACAGTAAGCAGCACGGCGCCAGCAACAACACCGGCCACTAGCTCCTGAGGTTCGCCATGGCCCTCAGGTAAGCCCAGCCATGCACCAAGCGGTACAAAATCACCCGCGGCTGACCGTCGTTCCTCCACGACATCACACCGCAGAGACGCCGTCCGAGCGTACCCGTCACTTCCCATCCGGCAGAAGGTTTTTCACACTACACGCCCAGCTGCAGACCAGAAACATATCACGATTATTAAGTCGTCTCCAGAATGTACAACCAAATCTTGACATTAAGAAACACATGGCGTGTGCGTGCGTGCGTGTGTGTTTGGTGGGTGTGGGTGTGCGCGCCCGTGCGTGCGTTTGTGCATGCGTGAGTTCGGTTATGTGTGGGTGTGTGTATTATTTATTATTATTATTATTATTATTATTATTAAGCATACTCCATCAACCGGAAGTGACACTACATACTACAATGTGACTAGCTATTGGTACGTGGTTATAGGTAGAGGATGCAGGGTCTGCCTCTGCTCTAGGCGTTGGACAGTGCAATCCCTTTACAATGTATAACCATCGATTGATGTCTCTTAGCACTTTTTAATTACACCTTCATCATTACAGTTTGTCATAGGCTATTGAGTTTGTGAATTTCATAAATGATTTTAGATGTTTGGTTATTAGTTCGTGTTTGGTTATTGGCCAGATTCCATGTTGAAATGTCTCCTTCTCGAGTCTTCCACTTTGTTGTTGAAGAAGGTTGCAATGATAAATCAGTTGGTTGGTAGGCTGATACCCCTTGTTGTAAGGACATGTTTCGTTTTCAAATAATTTGAATCGGTCTAGATAGGCTCTGGTTTTACCGTGACCTGAAACCATAGCCGTGAAGTTTGTGGTTATGACAAATTTAGATTTGAGTCTGTATGCGATGATTGGGTAGCATTGTTTTGTTAGAGCTGCTTTAGGGCTTTCCTCCCAGTTTTGTTGCCATTTTAGCTTTGATTATTCTTCTAGCTCCCGGAACAGCGTGTTCAAAGGTATTCTGCTGAAGGATGTTGTCATATCTTCGTCCCGCGCCGCTGTTTTGGCCATTTGATCAGCCAGGTCGTTTCCAAGAACACTTGCATGGGACTTGACCCATGCAAACGTAACTGCGCAATTGGATCTCTCCAATTTCGATAGCATCTTCCCTATCTCTTCGATTAGATAGCTGTGATTTTTCACATTCTTGATTGAGTCCAGGGAAATTTTGCTGTCCGTGATTATTGCTGCAGTGCGTGGTCTATTTTCTCGATATTTGTCTTTTCTAATGCTTCTAGAGCCTTGCTATAGCTAGTAGCTCCGCGTGATTATTGGAGCATCTGTTATCAATCCTGTATTTTAGTGTTGTAACAAGTTCCTTTCCTGAGAACATCGCCACTCCTGCCCCGACTCCTCGTTCGTTTCTGCTCCCATCAGTATACACCTGTATGGTTTCGTTTCCATATTCCTTCCCTACCATAAATGCGGCCACATCAGCAGGATGTGGCCAAATCTTAGGCTCCACTTCCAGGTCAATTGATTGAGTTAGGATTCCTTTTCCCTTTCTAAGAAAGTACTGCTTAACACCCTCTTCCGTTCTAATAATGATCGGGGTCGTTCCGCCTAGAGTATAGTGTGATTCACTCGATGTAGAGCGGAATGCTTTGGCCATTTTTATGTTCATTAGCCTTTGTAATCTTACATATTTCATCCTGTTGTATTCAAACCTCATAGCTTCTGCCCACACCGGCGCACCGTAGAGTAGGAGAGGTAAAGCCGCCCCTTTGTATAGAGTCTGCAGCGCGTTGTGGTTTAGACCCCATGACAGTTTAGCTGATTTTGAAGGCTGTGTATAAGTTTGCTATTTCTTTCAGCTGCATAGCTAATGTGTTTGCTGAATTTAAATTTGTCATCTATTACAATTCGTAAGTCCTTCTCCGTTGATACCTGTTGTAAAGGTTTATTGTTCAAATATATGATGATTTCTTTGTGTACCTTTCTCTGCCTTCTTGATATTATCATAATCCTAGACTTGTCTTCATTGAAGTTAATTTTATTATTCCCAGACCAAGCCGTAATTTTTCTCATCTCAATGTTCGAAGTGTTTTCTGCCGCCCTTAGAGTTTCGTTTCTGATGGCTAATATTAAATCATCAGCTAATGCTACTGTTTGGAATTTTCGTAAATTGAATGTTCAGTAGAGAATTATATAGAATATTCCAGTTCCTGGCCCGCAGCAGAATCCTGTGGGAAATCTTTGGTGAATGTTCTCTGTATGCTGATATTGTTAGATGAGAGGTCTGCAGCCCGTTGGCTGAAGTAGCTGTTAGAGAGATTATAAAGTTTTCTGGGGCAGTTGTAAGCTTTGATTCCATTTAAGATGCCTGGCCACAAGGCCGCATCAAAGGCACCCTTGACGTCAAGGCTTATTAAGACTGTGATTTCTCATGCTGCCGGACCTTCCTCTACAAATTCCTCCACAGCCATGGCTGCGTTTCAGGTACTCTTTTGAGGCGTGAAACCACACAGAATTTTGTTCATTATGTCACGGGCAAAAATATGGTGGTTAATTCTATTTATAATCAGTTTCTCAAACAATTTCCCTCTCGTGTTGAGAAGACTTATGGGGAGGAATTTGGAGACATCGTCGCTGTTTTCTTTCCCTGGTTTCACAATGGTTACCAGCTTGGCTGTTTTCCATGTTTGTGTGTGTGTGAGTGTGCGTGCGCGTGCGAGCGTGTGTGCGTTTGTGTGCGTGCGCGTGTGTACGTGCGCTTGTGCGTGCGCGTGTGTGCGTGTGCGTGAGCGTGTATGCGTGTGCGTGTGCGTGCGCGTTTCAAGTAAAGTGAGGTAGCAATTTCTTTAAAAGTGATGACACTTGTCTATTAAATTACATGGCATCACACGTCACAGGCAGAATATCTTCAATTCCTCAGTCAGTCAGTTGAGGTTCTGTGTAACTGGCTGCAGAGAAGGAGGTTTCTTAATTTGTTATTTGTGCTGTTTGTACAGCTGATGGCTATGCACGGAGTGAAGCTGTTTGTGTAATATTCCTGCAGAGGGCTCGTGATGCAAAGCGTGTATATGCAAAGTTGGTGCATGCCAAGACTAATTGTGATGGTTACAAGGAAGAAGGCATCGTATTCCCTTCTCGGCGCCTGCAGACCCAGTTATTGGAGCAGTTTTATGAAGAATGTCATATTAATCCAGCATCGGTGGATTTTATTGAAGCACATGCAACTGGCACTAAGGTGAGCTTATTGATACTTGGAAGATACATCATAGCTCAAAATGATAAATTATTGCGAGAATTATTGATGGCTGCTTTCTTTTGAATTTATTGCAGTTGTTTCTTTTCAAAGTGTGTTAGCAAATTCTAACTTCTGGTTTTTCACTACAAATTTAATTTCTAAGTCATTCTTTTCTTTTGGATCCCATAAGACATGAACCCTAAATTATTCTGCTATGAAAATATCGGAAGTTGTCTGTTCCATCTTCTTTTTCCTTACTGCGCCTGTAAATATTCTCTTCATTGGATGTTGTCATTGTTTCTCTTTCCATGAATCCGCATGTCTGCATTATTTATCAGGGTTGTTTATAGACTCATTCATAATGCTCAGAATATATGACAATATTTGAATGTGTCACATTCTTGTGCAATGATCAATGACCCTGACATTACAATTAGAGAACTGCAGTATTGTGAAATCCTCTAGAACTATTGATACCCCTTTATATAAAAGTATTCAATGTGCTCACAACATCTGTCATAGTGAGATTTTGAGTCTTATGGGATGTGATGCTGTGTAACAGTGTAAGCAGTTCCTGTGGTTGTGGAGGTTCCTGTCACCTTCAAAGTTTAGGGAACCAACCAAGCAGAGACACAATTTTAACAAACGGAAAGACTTGAATTCTCATCAACACCACTCTGAGAACCTTATATGTCAGGTGTCACAATGTTGCAAGTCCACATGTGGCTTAAAATTTCAGGCCACACTGGGCTTCATGCACTAAATGGTGCTAAATGGTTCTCTGGTTGATATGGAACAGTGCCCTTTGACTTCTATGTTTTCAACCCTCTAAAAATGATCAGAATTGAGTTACATGAAGTCAGAAAGGTGTTGCAGTAATCCTGGCAGAAGTCCCAGGAAATTTAAGGAGGAAATCCATGGACTAATGCGTCAATGAAATAATTATCTCAGTTGTAACGGAAACATTTCTAATGGTCTTTCCTTCCTCACCTAGAGCAATCTCCAAATGGGTGTAAATTTAACAAGAAGATTATCAGAACTATAATCATTTGTCCTCCACAACGTTTCCTGTGAATAGTACGTTTGTTGAAAAAACCTCTTAAATAAAATCTAGGCAAAACGAAAATTTTTCTTTCATAGAAAAGTATATGCAATCCCACAGATCTGGAGTCCTGAGTACCCAAACTTCAAGTATCCATGTGAAACTTTATCGTACGCCGTTTTATTTAGTCTTCGTGCCCCTGGCACTGTGTTTATATTAGACAGCCCTTTAAATGTATGCGCGTGGTTGCCTATGAACGTTTATAAATTATGAACCGAAGGTAATGAAACAATTAAATAATCTGCACTGTTGCGAATAAATCAGAGATATTTCAGTTCAAGAAAAGTTTCAGTACAGTGGCGTACCGAGGGGGTGTTGGGGTGTCAACCCCCTCCCCTCCGAAATTAGAAAGGCCTTTCAAAATCGTGCCAAACTCAACCCGATTGAGAAAACTGTTAAAAATCGCTGAATTTCGGACGCCAACACCCCAAGATGTTCGGAAAAAAGGCAGTAAAATTCTAAAACTACCGCCGGTTCGCAATTGTTTTACATTCGCAATGACAAATAAATTG
>Ga0123352_10008632_pt1 | contig 15854 bp, 13 predicted proteins | sample TergutLab28metaG_FD_89700 | JGI IMG/M metagenome (GOLD analysis project Ga0123352, IMG submission 89700) | Labiotermes labralis P1 segment gut microbial communities from Petit-Saut dam, French Guiana - Lab288 P1 | ecosystem: Host-associated > Arthropoda: Insects > Digestive system > Gut ... | reverse complement strand
GTTTCAAAATAAGTTTTATTTCATGCCTCTACATGTTTCGAGCACATGTGCTCATCATCAGGAGGTCAAAATTGCATTACACAGCCTCTGGTATCATCACACCTATAGGTGGCCGTCTCGTGCACGGGTCTCTCTCAACCCTTGCACGAGACGGCCACCTATAGGTGTGATGATACCACAGGCTGTGTAATGCAATTTTGACCTCCTGATGATGAGCACATGTGCTCGAAACATGTAGAGGCATGAAATAAAACTTATTTTGAAACAAATTTTGTGCATGAAGTTGGTTAAATACTGAGATATATAAAAACAGGAACTTCCTTTCACATTCTTTCCAACACATCAGTTTCTTTCCAACACATTAATCTAACACTGTATGTTATAAAACGTATTAGCTTGAGAGGTGTCGTTGGAGAACCAAATAATAATAAAAAAAAAATAGTAACACAGAATTAACAGGAAATTGACTACTCGACCATAAAACTATTCTGTATTCAGTGCAAACACTCTTCTGCTACTAAACATAGTGCAATAAAGGTGCTGGCTGAACAAAGGCTGACTTCAGATATTATACTGTCAAATTCGGATAGAAAGGTTAAGATGACATTTGGCACTAGAGCACCATAAACTTACTCACAAGCAAAAATGCTATAGAAATATTCAGCCTTTGCCAAATATTCAGTAGCAAGATTGGAACCTGATTACTTTAGCCATAAAAATATCCATCTTCACATCACCTACATTTGCAAAATTACAGGCTACGTCCAATTGTTACCAAAATTGCAAGATGGCGATTGTTCCACGGCTTCAAAATTTCGTGCACTATTCCATAAAACAAACGACGCAATTCCTACTGCCCTTACCTGCGAATTAGTATTGGTGTCTTCAATAATTTTATCTGTTTCCATACTAAGCATTGTTTATACACACACACTTACTAAAATATAATCCTAAACAGGAACACTCATTAACACTCCCATATACAGGAAGTCAATACCAAAGCAATGTTGTGACGTCATTGACCTGGTAGCGCTCTGATCGCGACGGACAGGATAGCCAATATTGCGCATATTGCAGTGTTTTTTGACTTCTGGTATGGTTGTGAAGTCATCTAACATTGATGACAATAAATATTTGCACTTGCACGTGTATATATAAAATGTTCTTAATTTTCAGTGCTCAAAATTTTGCTGTGAGCACAATATTCTTCCTATTCTTATTCTATGTTGGTAGTGTTTTACAACGAATTCCAGTATCACGAAACTTGAATGGCCGCTGAGATGTTGAACGTGCTGAGTTGGTGAATGTTAGTCTGCCTTTGAATTAAAAACGGTCCGTCACAGACTTTATGGCAGTTTGTTTTAGCGATTCATTCAATTAAAGTATGGCAGAAAGCTTTTATAGATTAATGACATAAAGTTGGTCGAATTGCACGGGATTTTTCTGACTTGCAATCCGTGTTACACTTAACCTGAAGCTCTAGTTGCGTTAACATACATCAGTTAAGAAGCTTGTACCCCCATGATTTGGTTCCATGAATTGCGGAATAACCTGATTGCTGAAAATATGCTCTCCTCTTATAAGTTCACTCTTAAATTAGATATGTAATGAAACTTAAATGGCGTCTTCCCTGATTACAATTTCGAGCAATAAAAACAATGTAACTATCGACCTATATCATTTTAACCTCATTCTAAAAAGTCTTCCAAAAAGTAATGCAGTCTAGATTTCTGAAACATTTGAGTAAATATATTAAGTGTAGAACAGTATGGGTTCAGGACAAAACCAACAACAAACAGCTACACTTATACATTAACTAATTAAATTTTAAAGGCCTTGAATAAGAAATTAATAGTCAAAGGCATTTTTTGTGATCTTGAAAAGCGTTTGATTGTGTCAACCATGACATGTTACTGTCTAACTGGTGAAGATCATGTATTTTATAGGTCTTACCTTAATGATAACTATCAAAGATTAATATACAGTAAGAGTCATAGTTGTAATACCCCTTGTAACTGGGTAAAAATTAAGCATGGTGTACCACAAGATTCTGTTTTGGGACCCCAGCTTTTTCTCTTCATATCAATGACCTACCTAGTTTAAATAATAAATCTGTACCACTATTATTTGTTGATGTTGCCAGCATATTATTTACTGATTCCAAATTCACTAATTGCAGTAAGGATATCCATACAGTTTTCAAATGTATAAATGAGTGTTTTAAAGGGAATTTTCCATCATTAAATTTTGAGCAAACACACACTTAATTATTAGTATGAAGATTGGTTTTGATAATAAATTATCATTTTACATACTAAATTTCTTGGAATAAATATAGATGGTGCATTGTCCTGGAAAACTCATATAGAACATCCTATATCTAAAGTAAGAGAGGGAATTGTAACATCCTGGCAGATGGAAGTGATACCAAATATTTATTGTTATTCTGAGCTTCTCATTATCCAAAGGTTAAAAAATAAGGCAAAAAGTACTGCAATACTTCTGCATTAAGGTAATAGGCCACTTCCTTTGAACACTGTGCAGACTAAACTGCACTGGATTAGATGCAGATATTTCTGCCTTGCCCGACATGCATCCCACCAGTACCACTTTGTATATGCACTTGCAGATCTCATATCTTGTGCAAACTGCAGTTCTTGGAGCCACATGGTTCTTGAGTGACTGGCAGATTGTTGAACATGTATGTATCAGGAAGCACGACTCCTAAGATAAGCCTTGTTAGCTTACAAAGATGTGGTAGAAAATTTATGCACTTACCTGAAATTCAAAGCTCCTTACATGTGTCTAAAGGTGAGTGTGGTGCTGTGGTCACATAATGTTAAAGCCCATCTCAACGATGAGTCTTCCACAATGGAAAATAAAGAATTGTCCCCTTTAGAATGTAAACAATCTCAGGTGTCCCAATCCCCCTTCTCCAAAACAGAGATTAATATAGCTATCCATTGATGTGCATTTCATGACATGGAGCTGTTGGCTGAATCAGATGATAAATCAGGCCTCATTATCACATTTATGTTACTGCATCTTCCACAAAATTTGGGATTTAACTTCAATGTCCACACTATTTTGCACTTTGCCCTGATCCTAATGTTGGTGACCATTATTGCATGGACTACATTACCAAGTCAAAACTTGCTGGCTTCCCATTGATTTATATATTCCATGTTCCATTAATTAATTAGATTTATAAAATTAAAAAAAAAAAAGACTAAGAAATGCACGTGAATGCATGAATGTGATTTAATTACATAGTAACCACCAGCATGTTTTGGCCACTAATGTGGCCATCCTCAGTGGTAAGAACAAGAATACAATTACAATTGTAATGTGTCAGATCAGTCCACAGTTAAAAATCATATGACCCTGGTTTAAATTCACAGTTAAAAGAGTATCATATGGATAGGTATAATATATTAGAAGATTAAAAGTTGCTGTACCTGAAGTATAGTGCTGTGGGTGATGTACATAGAAGAAACACGTAGTGAATTGTGATCCAAATCAGTGAGCAATTATGTATTTGGAACAATGAACCACCACATCATCCACACCGCTATACTCCATGTACAACAACTTCCTGTCTTCTAATATTTTATACCCATGCATATGATACTCTTTTAACTGTGAATTTAAACCAGGATTATATGATTTTTAACTGTGGAGAGATTCTAACACATTGAAGTTGCATTTGTATTATTGTTCTTACCAGCCGGAAGATGGCCACATGACTGGCCGAAATATGTCAGTGGTTGCTACATAATTGGATCACATTCATACATTCATGTGCATTTGCTGGCCTTCTTAAAATTTCATACAAATGACTATGTCTTTGTATGCACAAAACTTAAAACACCACAGCTTTGGTCCTGCCATGCAGACGTGTGAGCAGAAATGTAATAAAGAATAATAGCTTCTGAGATAAGACCCTGTGTAGCCTGGTAGAAATTTACCAGTGTTTTATACGAACCTACTACCTGTGAAATGATACCAAAGTAATAACAGACTACATGGTGTTACATCCCAGAAAATGATTCTTCACATATGTTTGCCATGAGAAACAGAAATATTAAATCTTACAGAGTAAATATGCCCCTTACATGCCACTTGTGCATGAAGCATAATGTATAATATGTTAAAGTGAGGCTGTCCTTTTATATCATTAAATATGATGCTGTGAAATGTATAGGAAGTGGAGTTACAGCTCCATACATTCTTAACCAGAACATTTCATGAAGGTGGGTGGTCAGTTTTATACCTTGACTGCTTCACCATTGGGAAGAACCTGGGTACCCAGTGACTAGAATGCTGGTTGAGCTGCAGAGCTACTGTGAGTGCTATGGGAGAAAAGAATTTCTGCCTCTCGGCAGAATTAATCTCCAATTTTTTGTTTATCCAGCCCATGGCCTGTCATTATAAAGTGACATGTAACAGCATTTGTGTGGCAGACAGGCTTGCTTCTCTGTGAGGAGAGCTGCACTCTTACATACACAAATTTTGGAACACAAGATGAGAGGATTATACTGACACACTTTGTCATTTATAATAGTAATGTCTAAGATGTGAATAAATTCAGTAATTGTTTATTATAAAGATACTTGTACTCAGATGTGGCAAGAGTAAGGTGGGAGCAGGCTTGCTGCCTAAATGCTCATGCCCAATGAATCATATATATTTCAGAAACTGAAATTCAAGCGAAAAGAGTGTAGTTGTTTAACCTCCATTATTCACTCATTTTAGTAACAGATCATTATTTGATTTAAAGTAGTGTTACTGTGACATACCATTACATGCCACAAGAAAATAACCCTCACCTGGAGCATCTCAGCTGAATTATGCATGGGAAACTCATCCCATTTCCATTTCATGGGTTATAAATTTGCAAATCATGTGTTATTGAAATAGAGCCAATAGGGAGAAAATAATGTTTTTAAGTAGCATAATGTGGTAGAATGAGACTTCTGAAATCATTATCAACATTTGCAAGGAATAAAAATTTTTTATATTGCATTTCTATGCACAGAAGTTCACAGGAAATAATTATTTGCTTGCCAGAACAGTGGTTTCCTGACAGTCTGAATGTACAAGCTTCTAAAACTGAAACTGCCTCTTTCCTTGAATGAAACCCATATTCTGCCTGTAAGTGGTTCAATTTCCCTCTTTAAATCTAATTTTAACTATCAATAAAAGGTTTATAAACAATTTCAACAAATAATATAAGACACTAGCTAATCATAATAAGTGTTACTTAAAAATTATGAACTTTGTGATAAATGTTCAGTACCCATTTTAAGTACGCTTGAGTGACATTTTATCACACTGCCTAAATGTTTTTCATTTATTTATTCATTTATGTCCATATAGTTACATGGTAACATTAGACTTGTCAATATGTAGAAAGTCATGTACACAATAAAGTAAATTTATAAATAATATAATAGTAATTCACTAATAGAAGGTAGTAGAAGGTAAAGCAGTCCCATTACAGACCTGAACAGGCCCAGAGGGCTCCAGGAAGTTAAGGTTCCCAGGTTACGTGACAACGGCACAGGATGGTGGTAGGTTGTCAGCCTTACGCACCGGCCGCCTTTACCCCCAGGAAATACTCCTGGTACTCACTTCTGTTACAGGCTGAGTCGAGAAGGTTGTAGAATACATTATTTTAATAGAAGGTACTATAGATATAGCTGATACAAATTACCATCAGATACAAACTTTTTACCAGAATTTCATAAGTTCAGACAACCACACATGTGTGACAAATTGTCCAGTAAACTAGTCTAATTACATAATAGTTATTTACATCTTGTTTTACTTGTGTTGTAATTTATTGTTTCTATTATCTTCTTCAAATATAAAAAATTCATTTAATGAATAAAATGGATATTCCAGTAAAAACAACTTTAATTTTCTTTTAAAATCCCTACAACTATCTAATTTTTTTTATTCTAGTTAGCATTTTGTTGTACAATCTAATTCCCATGTTCATCACACTCCTCTCAAAGAGTGATGTATTGCAACTGGGAACATGGAAATCACATTTTCTTCTTGTGTTTTAGTCATATATATCTGAATTCCTTCTTAAATACATGTTATTTTATGTAGATAAACACCTCAAAGACATGTGATACAGTTACTGTGAGAACCTTTAACTCTTTAAAAATTGGCCTACAAGACTGTCTTTTATGCAGCCCTTTATTTGTATGAAGAATCTTTTTTTTTTTTTTTTTTGTATTCTTAATACTTTTACACTCTCTCTTTCACCACCCCATAAAATTATACCATAACTTATCAAAAATTGAAACTTTGTAAAATATATATTTCTTAACGTAAATAAGCTTCAGTCACCTCTCAATGATGAGATCATATAGGATACCTTGTTTAACTTTAGTCATTAAAACTGAATGTGGCTATTCCAGTTTAGATTATTTGAGATATTAATTCCTAAGAATTTAACTTCCGATGTGTAACTAATTTCAACATTTTTAAAAACTATCTTAGGCATTACTAAATTACAAGGTTTGTTCAAGTGAAATAGCATTGCCTTTGTTTTGTCAGTATTAATGATAAGGCTGTAATTTGAGAATCAAGTTTCAAACTGTTTTATTACCATGCCTGTACAGCAGCAATATTTTTGTCTATGATGAGTATATTAATATCATTAGAAGAGAGGACCAATTTTTCATCCTGGATATTTAAAGATAATCATTTATATATAATAAAAACAAAAGGGGCCCCAGAACTTATCACTGAGGGACTCCGTGTTTTATTTCCTTATGCGAAGATCAATACGCATTGAGCCCAACCATGTTCTCATCCACCACCTTACAAATTTTTTGCTCATCACCCCTCACACCCCAACCCCCTAGTGCAACAAATAGGGAATTATACTCTAGCCGACCTGACTAACTTGTACAAAAAATATAAAGACAGACATACAAAGCATATACTGCTTTAATTTGCTTACCGGAAGTCACAGTGTTTTTTTGTTCATAATTTTTCACTGCCATTATTTGCACCTATATTTATATACATATTTCTCAGTTCCACTTGTACCATAGTGTCATTATTAGTCAATCTGTGTAAAGAAACAATTTTGTAATTTATCCTTGTACACACTGTATATACTCTCTGTGCAATAATCTCTTTAAAAAAAAAGACATATATCTGTTGGTTTCTACTTCTGTTGTCAGTTCTAAATATTTCAACATACTGTGACCGACAAGATAGATAAAGATTCTGTCTGTGTCCCTGCAGTTTTTGGCAGCATTCCAACAGGCTTAATACAGAAATAACAGTTTATAAACTAAACATGGCAGCTGTAGAACTTGCGAGTTTTGTGAGAAATGGAAAGAAGATTGCAGGGGCAGGATTAAATTATAGGTATGTTTCTGTAGTATGTACACTGGATATTTAGATTGCAAACTCACTATTGTTGTTATAGCAATTGAAATACTTATAAGTACAAACTCTGGCAGGGAATTTCTTGAACTGCCTAGATCAATTTATTGTAGTCACATGGACAGATGAATTGTAAACAAATATTAGCTCTGCAGTAGTGCTGACAGTGAAACACATGCTTATATTTACACACATTATTCTGAAATAATTGTTACTAGAAGAGGAAGTGAAAAATTATCTCCTGAATGTAAGTCAAATATGTAATTGCCTTGCTAACTTGTCTTGAAAAACAGCATGTTCTTGCCACAGAAATTATCACTGATCCTTGGAACAATTGTACATGTAATGAGCCCTTTCTAAATGAACTACCTGTGTTCCTTCCTTAAGGAAATAAATTTGTTTCATGAGATTACCATATTGTCCGTCCATACTTTTTATTAACCTTTATCACCCTATGTGATCATATGCTGGCCTCGAAAATGCACTGGCCTATGGCTTATCATGCCATATGCTGGTCACCATCTGTCTGCTTGGTAGCAGTTTAAGTGTGCCTGCTAAGCCAGAGAAATTTATGTCATCATAAGATACAACTGGCATTTAAATCCTGTCATATATGTTAAGGGTGGATACTGTGAAATGCAATGTCATTATTAGTTAAAAAATATGGGTACATTTCTCAATGTACTAATTGGAAATAAAATAACAGTTCCTTTTGTTGTATCTTGTAAGACCAACACAACACCAGACATGGCTATGACCTCCATACCAAGACTTGTTGATGGTTGGTAGTGACATTTATAATCGTTCTTAATTGTTGTAATTCTTACAGTTGTATCAAAAATCAACAGAACTTAGTTAAATATTATGGAGAACACTTTAAAAATATCCATTGGTTCTTTACTTTTATCTGCTTTTGATGAAGTATAAAAGAATATGAGAATGTTGTGAGAGAGAGAAGCTTTTTTTTAACACTGTGAAGTGCTAAGATTATATTTCACTGGTGGAAGATGAATAAAATATGAATATGGATCTGTAATTGACGTGTCCAATGCTACATATGTGACTAAGTGGATTAACAAATAAACTGAAATGGAGCATTTATGAAAGAACAGTGACAAGGTTAACCAAAATGTGTGGAGAAAAAATTGTCCCAGTGCCAATTTGTCCACCACAAATCCCTGATGTATTGGAATCACATGAAACCCAGACCTCCACCATGTGATGACAGTGGTCATAGGAATTAAGTACAGATAATTATTTAATAATGTTGGTAGGCTTCACTGACAAGTTAAATTTAATCTTAAAATACCGTTTGTTCAAACTGTAAACGATCGCCTGGATGCATGAAAATATATTCTAGGCATATCTTTCATTCTTTGCCTATTTGCTTTTGTTTCATTGAGAATACATGTACATGTATTGCTTACTAACAGTTTCTATTGAAGAGCTGTCATTCATCTTCTGCCTTCAATGTAAGTAGTGGAAGAGGAAATTGGTAAAAGATAAAGTTGTTTGCGTTAATGATTAGAAGGCATAAGAGGGAGCGGAGGTATTGCTTCACACATTCGTGCTACAGCACTGTCTTCATTACCCAGTGCCCATTTCATGTGAGGCTCATTTGACCCCAGAACCATTCTGGATGCTATAAAGAAGAACAGATCTATAGCTCACAGCCACATAATTGTACTGACTATGCTATTGTAGCTCAGACAAACAAATTCTAAACCTATTCATATTCTGTTCCGTATATACTTAAGTAATTAAATGTACTGGTCTTTTGGAACTTGTATGTTTACATTAAGTTGCTGTGCCTGGATGCAGCTTCACATTTTCTGCTGTGTTGAAAGAGGTCATTTGTGCAATTCATGTAATGCCTTTAGTGTGGTAGTCCAAGAGCTTTTAGATAAGTAGGGTATGTAGCATGCAGAGTGAAATTAAAAAAGTATATACAAATCTTTTAGAAAACAGTAATATTAAAATGTATCATGGTGAGTTTAAGTGTGCAGACTGGGCAGGCTTGGAACAGTAATGGGTCCAGTGACAGGATTTTGTAAATGTTGTAATGAGCCTTTTGGATATATAGAATGGGCAAGGTCTTGATTAGCTGAATACCTAAAAATATCTGAAGAGAGTATCATGGGTTAAGGCAGGGCTGGCCAACATGCGGCCCTCAGTCATCTGAATAGTTGCAGTAATACAATTCAACAAACATAGTGTAGTAGGTCTACAGAACAAAATATGGCAACTTTATTAACAGAGAAAATGTCTACAAACTATAGCTCATCACTTGTAAGACAGCGCTCAGTAAACCAGTCATTCTTTGTGTTTTACTGACTTTAGTATGGCCTACTACCTTGTCATCTAACCATATGTTTAGCATAATTTGTTGTTTGAAAATAATGACCTGATTAATTAAATCCTCCCCAACTTTTTTGGTACATGTATTACACACAAGTGTGGCCTCAGGTGAGTCCTTAATGAATTATGTGGCCCTACTATGGATTGAAGTTGACCAGCCTGGGGTGAAGGTATTATACAACTATGTAATATATGATAATCTGTTTGCATAGTCTCTGTACATATTTCAGACCTTCTAATGACAAAGTGTATATCATGTTTTTAACTGTGGTATGAATATGTCCTGTACAAAATGTACAGTGTAAATGTGCTGAAGATTCAAATTGCATAAAATTATATTCTGATCAGATATTAACTGAATTTTATAAACTACTGAAGTTTTAAAGGATACTTTTCTGTTGCAGGTCTCTTCTGACAGAAAGAAATCTCCCTTTACCCAAAGTACCTGTTATTTTTTTGAAGCCTACTTCATCATATGTCACTGAGGGTCAGTGTATTGAAGTAAGTTTTTACTTCTTTCTGTTTTGGAACATACAGAGACCTAGGCTCAAACATGATGCTAGAAACTATAAGTACGATTTCAATGTAGTGTTTTTGTTTTCATTGGAAATTATGTGTCTTAATTTTCAAATCATAGGAATATGTAAGAGGAGTCGGATAGCTTTGTTGGTTTACGGACTAGGTTATGGGGTGAACATCTGTGGAATCATGGTTTGATACGTGGCCAGGGCTAAAGATTTATAGTTTTTCCAAAGTGTCCAGAATGGCTTTTTGGCTTATTAAGCCTACTGTTTATATTCCCAAGGAAAAGAATGAGTGGAGCTGTACCTTAAATTCTCCCTATGCCTTTATGGCTTGCATAAGGACAACTTTACTGGAGGAATAGATAGTAATGGCAGATATCTGTATATAAGTAGCAAATGTAGATATGTGTAATTATGTTCCTTGTAGACGGTTTGAGCGCTTCATGTTAATGGTTTCACATTTTCAATGGGACTCAAAATACGTATTCTGAAAATAATATTTTACAGATTCCAAAAGGGTTTGAAGTGCATGAAGAAGTTGAACTTGGAGTAATCATCAAACAGAAGTGCAAGAATATTCCTGAATCACAAAGCCTACAGTATGTGGGTGGCTACTGTCTAGCTCTAGACCTGACGGAAGTCAGACTAATGGTTGGTATCATATTTTAAAGGTAGCTTTGTTTGGCTTCTTAGTCTTTTTTTTTTTTCAGGGTTTAAATTAAAATGATGACCCCAATGACTCCTACCGTCTACCATATGAAAAATGTCTGCTTCATTAAAGATATTTTATGAAATTTAATATTTATGGCCCTTTGCCTTTACTAGTCTTTCTTAAAAGAAAACATGATGTTTCAGTATTAAACAATTCTAATTTTTAAGTTAATTTTCTGGACAAACCCTTAAAGTGAAAGTGAACAGTACAAATACTTGCTAACTCTTGAGCATTTGAGGTATGAGAATGGAACTGAAGAATATGCAAATTTTGAGGTTCTCACAGCAGTGCTGATAATGATTTTATTCTTTGGAATATATCATGTAAAATGGAATATAGTTTTTGACGTTCCAGAAGGGACTGCTGCCTCTGTCTTCAGGGTAGTTGAAGAAGAGTAAGATGTGTGGAAATAGTGGGTGTTATGTAGGGGGACAGGAAAGGATTTTTGTAGATGTGAGAATTATATCAGTACTTTGAAAGAGCACAGTTTCATAGTAATAAGATGTTGTATATAGTGCAGCAAGGTTAATTGGTGAGCTTATTGTTCTGAAAGTGCATTCCCCAACTGAGGATAAAATTTATGACTCAAGGGACAGTTTATGTGAGGAGTGAGAGTTGATATTTGATCAGTTCTTGAAGTAAAGGTAAAGCAATCCCATTACCCTGAGGGTTCCAGGAGGTTGAGGCTCCCAGATTTCAAGACAGTCGGCACATAAAGGTGGTAAGGTTGTCAGACCTACGCACTGGCCGCCTTTACCACCCAGAAAATATTCCTGGTACTCATGTCTGTTAGAGGCTGAGTCAGCCCCAGGACCATAGTGCAGCCAGGGGGATTATATCAATGAAAACTTCCAATACACAAGTGGGAATCAAACCTGCAACCTTCCGGGTTGTAGCGCAGTGCCTCAAGCAACTGCACCACCATGTACCTCTCAGATCTCTAAGTTCCACATGAAAATTATGTTAAGAGATTTCAAAGAAAAATCAGGGAGAGAATATATTTCCATTCAACAGTGGGTTGGGGGGAAGGGGGGTGTAGATAGAATGTGTAGGTGAATGAAAAGAGGTGACAAAAGTAGCAAGAGTGCACAGGAGATGAAAAGATGTGAGAGATAATCTGAGGTAACAGAGGGCCATGATGGGTAGTAGTAAAGTGAAGGATGGAATAGGAAGGGGATGACCAACCAGCCTATTCAGGACAACTAGTGTCTTGTAGTCAGTTGGTGGTAATGAAGTGAGCTATAGTGATCAAAGATGCTTACATGAGGTCAAGGGAAGTGAGAGAAATAGGGAAGGAATGGGAGAAACTGAGGTGGTTAGGGAACAGGAGTAGGGAAAGCCAAAGGTGGAGACATGACCAGCCTACTCAGGACAACTGGTGTGTTGAAGGCTCTGTTGAGGTCTGTACTACTCAGCAATGTTTATGCTTGGGGGGATAATTTGTCCTTTGAGGAAGAGTGACAGGTTTCTGTAACCTTCTCAAAACAAGACCATTCTCCCTGTTCATATTGTAAGGTTGAAGTTTCATCTCAAGTGATTGCCAAGATTACACAGTCCACGTGTCAGGGTTTGGTGGAAAGGATTTTGGTGTTCTGGAGTTAGATGTGATGCCCCCTGATGAAGCAACATTCTACCACTGATGATCTGACTGTCCATTCCTTCTCACTGCTCTCAATAAATTGGTCAGTCTGCCCATTGTAACCAGACCAGTCACAGAAGGTGAAAGACATGCCTACAGTACCAGACTGTACTTCATGCAGCAACAAAAAAAACTTCCTAGATGGCAGGCCAACACATGTAATGCTGAGTCTAGACAGAGCACTACTGGTGCATTTGAAGGTTGCTGGGATATAAGGCATGAAGGTGACCGGGGTTGGATATTCAAGGACCAAATGACACTATCTGTTGAATGGACAGCACAATGAATATGCCTGTCACTGTGCCTGTTCTCCCTGCAAATGGCCTTGAGAAACACCAAATCATCCTGTACTCTTACTTAAAGACATAGCACCTTGATTCCTGGAGTATTTACTTTCATGAACGTGTTGGGTATCAAGATTGTGACCTTTTGGGATGTAACACCATGCACCTTATTAAAGAGCAGCTAATGTATAGTATGGTACATCACACAGACTATAATTTCAAACCTCATCACTGTGAGAACCTCAAATCTCTTACTGTTCACATTCTTATCTCTTCAAAATTGTTCATACTGACTCTGGCACCCACCTAGAAGCTATACCTCCATTCCTCCATATGACTTCATGATGTGTTGCTTAATTAAGTACAAGGGCATCTTTACAAACGTTTAAAGAATTTTCCATACATAAGCAATACAGTTAATTCATGTACGAAATGTCCAATTCAGATCAATTATATTAGTTACAAATCTGAAATATGCCATATAAGTGCACCACAGAATCATTGTACATTTTTTTCAAATGTTTATAATCCTGTTATGTGTTTGTTTTTGCATGTCAATAAAATAAACTTTTGCTTTTCAGAAAGAAATAAGAGCTAAAGGCTTACCATGGACATTTGGCAAGGGCTTTGATACAGCATGCCCAGTCAGTCGTTATGTCAGTTGTGAAGAGATAGAAAATCCCAATAATGTACAAATTTGGTGCAAAGTAAATGGTGAAGTGCGACAAAATGAAACAACTGCAGACATGGTTTTCCCCATTCAATCACTTATCAGTTATATATCACAGTACATGACTCTGGAACCTGGTGACCTCATTCTCACTGGATCACCTGCTGGTGTTGGTCCCATTGTTCCAGGTGATGTTATAGAAGCAGGAATAGGCAGAGATTTATCAATGACATTTCCAGTCACAGCTGTATAACTTCCAAATAATCTGCAGAATTTGAAATGGGACATTTCTATAGGACATGGAAGCTGTTTCCTGGGACATGTTTTTCATAACGAGTTTTGTGTGATAAAACTGGAACAGTGAAATGTATAGACATTAAACTTACATAAATTAAATTTGCTTTTATTTACTTCCTGTTATTACTGAATTTCAAGAAGTTTCTTTATATGCTTAGCATTGTATGACAAGACATCTTAGCACTTTTAAGCACCAATGTTCTGCTGTGTCTAGTGACTACAGCATTGGAAAATTAACTGTCTGCACTAAAATGTGAAGGCATTTAAATTATACGGATTTATGCAGTTAGATATTTGAGGCTGTCATGGTGATGGCTTTGAAGATTACAGTCTTATGGAATGTAATGGCATGTAGTATGTTGGAAGTGTATTTCAGACCCTTGTCCTGGTCCACTTTCTTGTGTGTCCATTTTAGCTGTTCTCTGACCTGCTTGTTCATCCACTGTGTTGTGTCATGTTCCAGAAAACAGTTACCTTCTGGAAACAGTGAATTTAACCCACTGGCTGATGATCTGCTCATAAATACACACCAAATGGTTGTTAATTTTATGTGGTTGGGGAATCATAAAATTTTAAATTCAGTTTCTGTTGGCAGAGCTCATGAAATCCACTGAAGTCAGCAGAAATTGATACCTTAGTATTTAATAAAAAATATGGTATGATATGCCATCTGTTAAAAGTACAAAATATATGCCAAGACAGATTGACTTTGCCAGCTTCCTGGCTACTCAGAATAGATTTCATTGTACTGACTGGCTGGGAGCAATTGATGTTAGCAAGGAGTTAAATAACATGACAAAAGTAAAGGTAAAGTCCACACTAGCACAGGCCAAAAAGGACCAGAGGTGGAGTAATTACAGCTCCACTCTTTCTTTAACCTCAGCGCTACATGGGGGTGGGTGGTCAGAAGCAAGCTCTGGCCACTATATCTTCCCCCCTGGTAGTGACCCACTACCCATTGTATAGGAGGCTGGGTGGGTCTCAGGGCTGGTTTAGATGAGAGTGGAAAATCTTGCCCCCACTGGGATTCGATCCCTGAACCATTCAGGGTGTAGCGAGTTGCTATACCAATTGAACTATATTGGCCCACAAAGGCAAAGTGATTATTTGCTCTGCATTAAGTTCCTGCAGAAATTTATTCTCATATATTGAAACATATCTGTCAACAATACAAGGTTGTGTTATGTACAATAACCCTGTATGATTCTTCATTACACTGCAGTATACAGAAAACAACTCCACTTACTACACACACATTATAGAACTAACAACATTACGTAGTGTATAATCCCTGAGCATGCAAAATTCATGCATCTATGTTCAGTTGGAGATCAAATGCAGGAACAGAAATGCCAGCCAAGTAATACGTGAGAATCCCATAGTTTGTGCAGATGAACACTGTAACAGTGCTTCTATCATCCTTTCGTAGTTATGAGCCATGGATTTATCCTCTTGAAGCGATGCATATTCCTCAAAATGGTGTGTCACATCCTGTAAAACAATGTTCAGAGGAAATATCAGGTGGTGTTGTCATGCAAATATTACACTGCATTACATTTATGAGTGCTTTAATTGAAGGATGTAATTGTAAATCTCGAATTCAACTTATAAATGAGCCAAAGGAAAATACATCAAACTGGGACCACAGTTCAGTATAATACTGGTGCAGATGAAACTCTCAATAATTTTTGTAATTTTTTTCTTTCTTGTGTGGTATAATGAAAATGAGTATGAAATTTTTTCAGCCAATGGTAGTCTGCCAGCAACAAGTACTGTACTACGAAAGTAACTTCAGTTCACACACACACACACACACACACATATATATATATACACAGGGTGTTTCACGACTTTAGGGCATAACTGCAGGAGGTGATTTCCTAGGTCTTTGTGATCAAAAAAGTTCATATAAACATATGTCCGATTTTGGACGGTTACGGAGTTATGACCGTTT
>Ga0123352_10008631_pt1 | contig 15856 bp, 9 predicted proteins | sample TergutLab28metaG_FD_89700 | JGI IMG/M metagenome (GOLD analysis project Ga0123352, IMG submission 89700) | Labiotermes labralis P1 segment gut microbial communities from Petit-Saut dam, French Guiana - Lab288 P1 | ecosystem: Host-associated > Arthropoda: Insects > Digestive system > Gut ... | reverse complement strand
GTGGCCCAGAGGGTGGGTAGAGGTATAGCTCTACTCTTCCATGACCGCGGCACTAGAAGGGGGTGAGTGGTCAGCAGCACGCCCCGGCCGCACTTTACCCCCAGGAAAGACCCGGTACCCATTCTTCAGGAAGCTGGGCGGGCCCCAGGGCCGGTCTGGACGGTCGGAAAATCTCGTCCCCACCAGGATTCGATCCCGGACCGTCCAGCCCGTAGTCAGTCGCTATAAACCTAATCGCTGTACTGACTGAAATGTTCTGGGTAGTATACTTCATAACTTACACGAACCAAAGAATTAGGGTACCATGGCTGTTGAGAAAATCACTGCTGCAAATATAAACAATATCCAGAGATCTGAATTCAAATCACTCCTGACAGAGAATTAGAATTCTGAAGAAGGAACCGGGTAGCTAGTCAAAGACAGGCTTAGGCAAGTAAGCGTAATCACGTCGGAATGAGATAGGGTGGCGTCATGAATGTTTTGAAAAATCCTTCAGAAAGGGGATACAACCTTGTACATGATACATGTGTTCCTCACAGCATTGTTGTTCAATATTCAAGCTTTCTTGGATGTTACACATTGTAAATTTATAGACAGTTACTGACATTTTGAAGCATCCTAGCTCGCTCAAAACGTCCATAACGTTTTACCTATCGACATTGCAAAACGTCCCAGTAGATGAGTCTTGTGACTACGTATGTCTACGTATCAGTTTAATTCCCTTATTTCCAAATGCGATGTGGCGGACTTGTCTACTCACTTGCTTGGTGCTTGCTTAAATTAATCCGCAGTCAAAAACGGTAATTCAAAGACAAAGGCAATGTCAGTGTTGTAAGGAATGGAGTATTGACAGCGTAAGTCACAACTGTTGCAATTACAGGAGTGGAGTAAGTTACATTTGATTTCTATCCAAACACGCGTGTTATTTGAATAAAAAGGTAAATCAGTCCCACTACAGGCCCGAGGTGCCCAGAGGGTTCCAGAAAGTTAAGGTTCCCAGATTTCATGACAACGGCTCAGGACGGTGGTAAGGTTGTCAGCCTTACGCACCGGCCACTTTTTACCCCCAGGAAATGCTCCTGGTACTCATTTCTGTTAGAGGCTGAGTCGACCCCAGGGCCATAGTGCAATCGGAAGGATTATGTCAATGAAAGATTCCAATGATACCATCTGGAATCGAACCAGCGACCCTCCGATTTGTAGCACAGCACCTTAACCACTGTGCTACCGCGGTCCCCTGCGTTATTTGAATACAGACTGAAATTAGGTAACACTCATATTCGTGGTTCCGTTCATCGTAACTCTTGAGTTAATGAAATCCAACAAGATGCAACGGTATGCAGATATTTATTTATCGAAAAATCACTCTACATATTTCGGGCGTCCACCTCGCCCATCATCAGGAGTACATAAAACTGTAACTGCAGCCTCTGGTACAGTTTTATGTACTCCTGATGATGGGCGAGGTGGACGCCCGAAACATGTAGAGTGATTTTGCAGTAAATAAATATCTGCATACTGTTGCATCTTGTTGGATTTCATTAACTCGCCCATAATTTCGTCACAGGACTAATATCGAAATTTGCGAATTCAGAAATTTTGTCATCATGTCATTTCCAGCAGACACACACAAAATTGCTCTCCGATTTCGGCCCATAATTAACGACAAGCTTAATACAAAAGTCTCGAACTAAAGTTTACTTTGATTACAGGAACAAAAAAAAATCTACATTTAGCAATGTGCCGTACAGAGTTTCATTTAATTCCGCAAATGAGAAAAAAAAGAAGCTTAAAATTTGCGGTTAGCGACATCCTGGAAACAGGTTAAGCCGCTCAGAATTCTGTAAGTTTCTTGAACGTTAAGATTCTGTTCTAATGGATGCATCATCTAGTGGAGAAAATTCCACCTAAAACTCTTAACATCACTCACCTCTAAGAGGTTGCAAGACAACGCCTCAATGTTACGTTATACGTGCATTGCCTGTCTCGTAAATGAGATGGAGTTCGTTTACTGCGCGTTCCGAACTCAATCTTATATTACAATTCAGGGTTACGTTATTATTTGAACGGTTAAACATAGGGTAGATATAGCCATTAATATAGGCCTAAGATAAGGGCAACGAGATTCACAATGTACGCATAACGTAACATTAAGACGCGTTCGCGTAATAATTGTATCTCCTCGTCTAACCTGGCGACCTGATACCATTTCATTCGAGAGCGCTCTTATGGCGATTTAATGTCGCCGGTAACAATAAAATGTGCTTAGGTCTTCATATACAGTGATATTTATTTCCAGTCTTTGACCAAAGTTAGAGTTTCTCGACAGATTGTCATACAAGGCCCCAGTAAAAATATGACGTAAATCCGTCCACTGGGAGACGCGCTCATACATGGGACAGACGGACGGATATGGCGAAGGTAACAAGCGCATTACGCGATTATATGAACACGCCTAAAGAATACAAACGCTGTAAAATCCAAATGTAAAAACGATCTATCCCGCTGGTTTCTCCATTCTTCCTTTAATTTTGAATCAGGCATTGGATAGTTCAGGTTCTTTTTCACTTCACAGTTTGATGGCAGAAGACTACAACTGGTCATAATTTGCCCCGCCCTAATCCTCCTTCCCTCAGGATATCACTATTAACTAACACTAATTAACTACATATCTAACTCCATGGACCAGAGTCTTTCTTGAGAAGCTAACCGGTTCGCAGATAGTCAAGCAATTCCCCGCATTTTATGGAATCCGAAAGTTCATTACCGCATTCACAAGAACCCGTCACCTGTCCTTATCCTGAGGCAAATCATTCCAGTTCATGCCCCATCCCACTTCTTTAAGATCCATTTTCATATTACCCTACCACCTACGTCTGGCTCTTCCAAGTGGTCTCTTTCCTACAGTTTTCCCCACCAAAATCCTGCATGCAACTCTCCCCTTCCCCATACTTACTCAAGATAAAAGACGCCCTTAAAAAGAAGGCCAGGATTTCAAATTGAAACACTTGCTGCATGCTGGAAGAATAAACAACAGCGAGAAGTGTGGCTTATATAAAACAAGACGTTAATGATTCAAGTTTTCTGGTATATTATGCTTTGTCGTTGAGTAAACAGTTCGTGGCGTTTCATGTCAAAGAACAGCACACTCGACTGCTCGACTCTCAGATTAGAAGTAATACGATTCTTCCAAACGACGGTAATGTTGACACGTCAACAGAGCGCAATATCATTAAAAAAAACTATCATCAACAGCACCGCTGCGAGAATCTTAAAATTTCTCGCAACAGTAAATTAGACATATTTCAGTTCCGATTATATTCACACTATCTGTGATTTAGCTGGATATAAATCCGACCTGTAATTCAGAATTTTCCTGTCAACCACCACCATTATTTTCCAAATAACATCAACTGCTTACTATTAAGAGTTGAACATCTGTCTACAAACAACCCAGTCTTTATATCTCATCTTGTCTGCACTACACGGATTGGACGCCCTCTCTTCTCCCTTTTTTTTTGGTAATGAATCTTCCTCTGCTAAGTCATACACACGTCAGACACAAAATGTTACATGCACCATCTTTGATATAACTAGCCCGTCAATCAACACATAAGAAAAGAATGGGGCAAAACTGCGACAGGGCCGTGTTCCAGGACTGTGTTTCATGGCTGTTGTCCAGGTCTGTTCACTTAATCGGCTATTATTTCGAGCCTACTCCTCTACTGTACACAGATTTTCGTACCTTACTTCATCTCATAATATTATACCACGTAGATAAAACACTGTAAACCGGTGTTTCCTAAACTTTTTGATCGCCAACCCCTTGTGACTCCGAAAAATATCTACGGACCCTCACATTCTCGCTCACGTAAATATAGATTGTCCGGATGATAGGTATCCAAAATTAAAAATTTGTATCTGGGAACTGATCGTAGAGAGCTACTAATACATAACAATAGCACATAATAAAGAATTGCATGATTTGGTTAATTGAAATGATAGCGGCTTGCTTCGTGGGTACAAGAAATTTCTTATTTAGATATTCTAACGTTCATACGAATTAAACATATCGCCAAATGAAGAATTTCCGCGATTATTTTTAACAAAACATTGTTCTTTAATTAAAGAAGTAAGTAAACTTCAAAGTTGCCATTTCAGAAATGTATCCACGGATTCCCTTGAAACTGGTCGCGGATTCCTTGAAAGCTGCGGACCACATTTTAGGAACTAATGCTTTAAAGGTCTTGTTTCATTGTGGAAGACGAATTTCAGTTAAGGTCCCGACGCCACATCCCAAAAGGTAATCGTAATCCAACCTGGTCGCCTTAAATTCTACAAAAAATCCATCAGAACAACTGCCAGCAGTGAATGAACTTTTGACTTCCGCTACAATTCAAAACACTGGTTTCAGTTCTAATTGCTCCCCTGTGAAACATCTCGTTTTTTTGTTCCTAATTAACTGCAGTGTGGTCTAATGAGCGTGAAACGTGGCGTTCCTCTTAACGCTGAATGACCCCGAGCGAGATATAAACAACAAACCCGCACCACGATCAGTTCAGGGAGGACAACCGACATGTGTGTGGGCAGCGGCAAAATGTAGTGAATAATGAATGAGTGGGTACAGCACTTGTTCCTTAAACACAGACAAATGGAGGTGGCGGAAAGTATTTTGTAACTAGTCCGGGAGCGAGAATGAATGGCGTTACGATCATGCAGCATAGCGTCAGAGCGTGTCTTGTCCACCAAAACCCAACTCCACCTAAGTTGATTATTCAATTGTGTGAGTTTTCTTTCCTTCTTGTCTGCTTATCAGCGGATCTGGAGACAAATAATCAGTTTAACACTACATCTTTAGTACATTCGTAAAGCAGATTAAGTTGCTGTTCTATGTCGGTATCGTACATGTTACTGAAAGAGTGATGTGCAACAAAAGAAGGCGGAGATGCGGCTAATGGCCTGTACAGCCCGATAAGACACACAAGTGCATCCATGTAGACAATCCACCAAACAGATTGAAGCATAGAAAATCAGGCAGAAGGTAATTTGGTAATTCTACAGACAATTTTCGCCCTCTAGTTGGGGCACACACAGTAATTGCCTGAAGAATATTTTACCTGATTTTTTACAATCACTGTCGCCTGTAAACCTTGCCATCTTCTGAGACGTGATAACATGTTGTTTGGTTGAAATATAACGACGTTTCAGAGAATTCTGCTGCTTCATCATCAGTTTACACCGATGTAGCTTTTTTACGTTTTGTTGACCGTGCATCCTAATATAATGATAGTCTTTTTTACCAACTTGATGCACAAATTCTTATTTTAATACATTTATTACATTCCTCTACATTTTTCGAGCATTGTTGTGCTCATCTGCACGAGGACAATTGTATTAACACAGCATTTGGTATCGTCACTCTGGAAACAATTTAATTCAGACCACTCACTTGTTTCCAAAGTGACGATACCATTTGCTGTGCTAATACAATTGTCTTCCTGAAGATGAGCACAAGAGTACTCGAAACATGTAGAGGAATATAATAAACGTATTAAATTAAAGAATTTGTGCATCAAGTTGGTAATAAAAAGACAACCGATGTAGCTGTTTATCTCAAATAACGATACATTGCTTCCAGACTACATATAGTCAAATCGTACGGTTTTTCAAATTAAAACGCTAAGAACATGCGTGCAGAAGCAAGCAGGCTTAGACTAGTTCATCGCTTAATCCGGCATTACGCAGTGTCGTAAAATCAAATCCTCGAATAATAAATTAATCTTCGGAGACACCGCGATGAGAACCTGAAATCTTGGCAGTTTTTTTTTTACTTTAAGACGAGAAAGTATCTGGGAAGCAAACTGCCTAGAGAATATAAAAAAATGGAAATTAATGTAAAGAGAGAAATAAAATAAAGTATAAAAAACAAATAAATAATTGACTGTAATGTAAAAGTGGGAGTGTCACAAGGACGACACAAAGAATGAGAAGAGAAAAGTAGAGTAAAGGACGAAAGGAACAGAGAAGGGAATTGGACGGAGTGAAAATGTAATTAGACAGATACATTAAAGGGACGGAAAGAATAAAATGTAATTAGAGAGATACTTTAAATGGACGGAAAGAATAAAATGTAATTAGACAGATACATTAAAGCGACGGAAAGAATAAAATGTAATTAGACAGATACATTAAAGGGACGGAAAGAATAAAATGTAATTAGACAGATACATTAAAGGGACGGAAAGAATAAAATAAAAGACTTAAAAAGTGAAAGGAAAGTATGTTTTCTAAATCTAGATCTACGGAACTCCGGTCTACTTTAAGACTGTTTCTACTGTATTGCATTCAGTTCCATTAGCGGTGAGTTTTCGAACTGTGCCTAATAATAGTAATTCGCGAAATAACAATGGTTTTTAAACAACGCATTTATGAATGTGCGAAGTTTATGATATGACAATACAGGCAGAATTATAACACTCCTCCACTTCACCGACAGCGATTGGTCTCATACAAGAGGGTAAATTGTGTTAACTGAAGTAAATCGTAATTTAGTCCGGGCAAACATCTCCTACACTGAAACGTGATAGTTTAACAAAAAAATATTGATGTTTTGCTGAGAGTGCATCTCAGTATAATCGTAGTAATTAACCAACTTAATGCACAAAATCTTGTTTTATAATAAGTTTATTATATGCCTCTACATGTTTCGAGCACAATGTGCTCATCATCAGGAGGTCAAAATTATATTATACAGCATTTGGTATCATCACACTCTGTAGGTGGCCGTCCAATCTAAACCTGTGCACCGGACGGCCACCTACAGGTGTGATGATAGATGATGCTGTATAATACAATTATGACCTCCTGATGATGAGCACATATTGCTCGAAACATGTAAAGTCATATAATAAACGTTTATAAAACAAGATTTTGTGCATTAAGTTGGTGAATTACTTAGAATAACTAACAATGTCTATAGCGTCCACCATATTTTTCAGAAGGACTCTGCTTCTTGAAGGAAAGGAAGAGTCCAACTGTGTTGTGGGTCGGTCAAAGGGTTGTTGTCTTAAGGCGCAAATAGCAGATTTCGCCTAAAGGATGACAAAATTCTGCTCCAGTACAGGGCGCCACCTTTCCCGAGACAGCAGTCTTCAATACGTTTTCATCAACCTGGGAAAATGTGTTATAGAGAGTAACCTCAGATGATTTTCGTAATGGCATCGCTTCTCTTCATTAATTATAATACTGAACGGGATCGGTTTTCTTCCCGATCGTAAAATATTTTGAATACAACTCATATTGCAGGGCCAACAATTAATGAATTAATTAATTAGCGACATTATATTTCCGCCACAATTCAATAGCTTAGTTAAGTATTCCCGTTACGCATTTCAACGTTTCTTTATTCTGAATATTTATGAAACCAATATTCGCGAAACGCTGCTGCCCATTTTAATGCAAAATAAAGGGAAGCTCTATCATGCCCCTGAGTTGATTCATGCGGGTTTAATGGGGCTATTCCACGAAAGAGCTATATCACCTTTGGTTTGCTTTAAGATCAGTTAATTTGCATTTTCTCGACGTGAATATTTTGATTTCATAGATTGACGAACCATCTTTAGATGTACAGCAAGGATTGCTGTATTAAACTGCACTATTTTGGAGGTGTTTGCTATAAAGCTGCGAATGAAAGAAAATTGGTTGCGAATGGATTTTTATAATTACGACACTGTCAGTTCCAATATATTGGTGTGAAAATGGGTGTTAAAATAAAGAGCTTACGAGGAAGACTGAATAAGGAGGAACGATACTTTTCAGCGTTATTGCTGGGAAGTTCCTTGATTAAAATATTTAAGGTAAAGGTGAAGTGTTCCCGTTATAGGCCCGGTGTGTTCCAGAGGTTGTGTAGAGGTATAGCTCTACTCTTCCATGATCGCGGCACTAGAAGGGGGTGAGTGGTCAGCAGCACGCACCGGCCGCCCCGGGTACCCATTTTACAGGAGGCTGGGTGGGGGCCAGGGCCGGTCTGGACAGGCGGAAAATCTCGTCTCCACCGGCATTCGATCCCGGACCGTCCAGGCCGTAGTCACTAGCTATACCAATTGAGCTACCCGGCCCACGATTAAAATATTAATCTGGATTATTCGACTTTCTTCCAACAAATGTCCCAGAAATATTTCTTTGCCTTCACATTAAACGTATTACGCTGCATTTATCTATTAGCTTACTGAAATTACGGAAGGCATGGGAGCATACAACAAATGAGGAACGAAGAGACACAGACAGGAAACATTCTTAAACAAATTTCGGTAAGCCCTTACTCTAGATTGCGGGCCGGATAGCTCAGTCGGTATAGCGACTGATTACGGACTGGACGGTCCGGGGAACGAATCCCGATGGGGGCGAGATTTTCCGCACCTGTCCAGACCGGCCCTGAGGCCCACCCAACCTCCTGTACAATGGGTACCGTGTCTTTTCCGGGAGTAAAGAGCGGCCGGGGCGTGCTGCTGTCCACTCACCCCCTTCTAGTGCCGTGGTCAAGAAAGAGTAGAGCTATACCTCTACTCCCCCTATGGGCCGTGCGGCCTGTACAGAGCCTCAGTGCCTGTATAAGAATGAACTTTTTTTACTCTGGATTAGGCCAGGACGAACTGAAATAATCCAGGACATTGGACAGGATGGCCAACTGAGGAATATTATGTACAATCATTTTTAATCTTGACGCCATCTATATGGTTTAAATTGAGCCTCAGCTTGCATTTCGCCAGCTGGAATTATCATGGAAAGAATATCGTTCAAGTGAAAGTCCTTTGAGAATGAAATTAACACCCTTCGGAAACTGCGAAATATAATTGGGATATTTGGCACAAAGGTTTTAAAATATGAATTAGTTTTGAAAGAACGCTACACAAGACTACTGGCAAATAAGAGATGTTAATATCTGTTACACAGAGTTTATTTTTTCATTGTTGGTCCGGGGATTACAACGTACCGACGTTCTCGTGCATAATTAAGGTAAAGGTATTCAATATGCACAGGAAAGCAGAGGTGTATCTCAACACATGATGTGGGTAGGACTCCAGGTGTTTAGACGCCGGCCTTTCATCCTGACGAAGCGCGTTCTTTTTCAGGCAAGTTCACGTGGGATTTGTGGTAAGTAAAGTAACAGTGGGACGGGCTTCTCTCTGAGTACTTCAGCTGTCTCTTGTCATCGCCATTCCACCACTGCCCCATATTCATTCATTCATTCATTCACTCCTCAATGACGCTATACTAACGTAGAGGTAAAATCTTCGCAATTGGCAGCGCCTTGAATATAAGAAAAAAAATCCCGTACATTCATGACTTCGACACTGGATGAAGTTCAATGGTTAGATTCACGCTGGGCCCATTTTCTTTTCTGGGGAAAGAATGGAGTATTCACCATTTACACGTTTTGTTAGCTTCCTGAGCATGTCAAAATTGAGTATTCTCTGTCTAGGATTTTGAGCAAGTCCCTGAGCCGGTCTGATTTCAATGCTAGGAGTTTGATCAGGTCCTAGAGTCAGTCTAAACTGAGTATTCACTTTGAGGGGATTGAGCACGTCCCTGAGGCTGTCTATGTTGAGTTCACTGTTTAGAAGTTCACTGTTTAGAAGTTCACTGTTTAGAAGTCTCTGCAGATCCCCGAGACGATCTAAACTGAGATAAACTTTAGGATTAGGATTTTTAGCACGTCTCTGAGCCGGTCTAAGCTGAGTTCGCCGGTTAGAAGTCTCAGCAGATCCCAGAGCCGGGCTAAACACGGCAGCATTCGTACTCGTATTTTTCTAGAACCAAAGATTAACAGCAAAATTAATCTGACACGTCATAACGTTACGACGTGTTGCGGTAGTCCACCCATTCTGTTCAAATGAATGGAGTGTCAAATCCACTTGCAGGGTGAATGGTTTAAAATACACTTCAGCGGGGGAGGGGGGTGTTCACGCTTTTTTTTTTTCAAGAACTAAGCCAGTTGGGTCGAAAATCAGTACAGTAGCTGCTGCGCCTCTGTCAGGACCCTCATCTGTCGCCGTCTGGGTCCCACGTGTTCCCGGCAGTCACTATGGATGACATCCTCCCTCGACCTCATCATCTGTTCTTGTTTACGTCATCGTATCTACACCATGTTTCAACGAAACGTGAACTATGTCATTCAACACAATGGTTTCCAAACTACGGGAACTAATAACACATTTCCATTACGCTGATATCAGCGACGAAATAATCAAGTGCTATTACGTTTCTACAGCCTGTATCAAGCTATTTCTTGATTGACACAAGTCATTCATTTTTTTTTTAGACTATTAAGATTTGGAAGTAAGTACCAGTGGCCGCGTGGTCTAGGGCGTAGGTCTGCGGCCGCTCGCCTACTGAGATTGTGGGTTCGAATCCCGCCGGGTCATGGATGTCTGACTGTTGTAAGGGTTGTGTGTTGTCTGTGAAGAGCTGATCACTCGTCCAGAGGAGTCCTATCGAGTGCGATGCGTCGTTGTGTGTGATCTAGACAACTCATGATTGAGGGGGCCATGTCACGCGTTGGGCGGCAGAGACAAAAGAAATAAAAAATTGAGACTTGGAAGGCCATTGAAGATGAAGATGAACAAATATTTAATTATTTCTCGTTTATGCATAGACACTGTCCGAGTTTAGACCTATACTTCTCAACTAATGTTATTATGGTGATCAAGTCAAGGAGAATGGGAAGGTAGCACACGTGGCGGGTACAGGGGAGAAGAACCATTCATATTAATTTACGAGAGGGTGGCTACGTGAAAGCACAATTGTCTTCGTATCCTATTTATTAGGCTGACGAAATGTTTCGACCAATGTAGGTCATCCTCAGGTCACAAAAATATATAATGAGGAGAAAATATAAAGTATAAGAACAATAGTTGTTGTGCATATTTTGAGCTTTCAACGAGATCTCGTTGTCTTGCGGTTATCTATAATGTAACTAATAATATATTCTACAGGTAAAGTGGATAAAGAATAAAGTATATATACATGTTGTAAGTGATGTCTTATGAGTAAAGTGCCTTGAGTTTAAAGTACATATGTATGTTGTACACTTCGATTGCTGGGAAAAAACCAAGTGGGGATAGTAGTGCTCAGTGGAATTCTGTCTGCTAATGCCGAAACCTGAAGGAAAGAGACCGCTTGGAATACCTAGGTGTAAATAGGAGGATAATATTAAAACTGATCATAAAGAAGTAGGATGCGAGGACATGGACTGGACAAATCTCGTTCAGAAAGGGGACAAGTGGCGGGTTGTCGTGAACACGATAATGAAAATTCGGACTCAATAAAACGTGTGGAAATTCTTGACTAGCCAAAGAAGTGCTGGCTTCTAAAAGGGAACTGTAATCCAAGCAGGTAATTGATTAATAATAACGACACAGATGAAGTATGAAAATATGCAACGTCGAATGAAGGTATGATTAGTGAGTAGTGAATTGGGAAGAGTATATTAGAAGGAAACTGCAGTGGAACAAAGTAAAATACTGTCCCGAAATTTGTCTATAAGAACAGAAAAACATCAAGAAAATGTCAGGCAGGTGACCCGGTCTCTAGTCGGTTTGAAATTGGGATCTCCCAAATAAAAAGCAGGAGTGCTGTCCACTGGGCCGCGATATTCTATGAATAGATTATATCACATGCAAATATATATTTATTTCGAACTAAGGTATATCAAGTTTTACTCACTAACCACTATGTCAATGGTAAGGGTAACACTGTCCTTGCACTTAGTTAAGCACTGACACAAGACGGTACACACGTATGGAAAAGTGGAGGTGTAAGTACATTCATTTTTAAAATCGCCAGTAGGTGGAGGTGAATAGTTAGCTTCACAAGCCAACTGATTTATGCCTGGTGAAGAAGTTCTGGAACTTACTGATTAAGGAGGGTAGGAAGACCCGAAACCAAATTCCTTTCCCCTGCATTTCAACCTGCAGCCTAGCAGCCCAACTATGCCTCTGTGTGTGTATGAGTGTGCGTGTGTGCGTGTAGGGCCGCAAATCTAGGGATGGAAATGAACCAAGTCCTTCCTTGAATAGTAACTCACCTGGTAACACTTGTATTGTAATGAGATGGGCTGGACATGTGGCGCGTATGGGTGAGGAGAGAGGGGTGTATAAGGTCTTGGTAAGGAAGCCGAAAGGAAAGAGACCACTGGCGAGACCTAGGCATAGATGAGTGAATATTAGGATGGATCTCCAGGAGGTGGGATCTTGGTATATGGACTGGATTGGGCTGGCCCAGGATAAGGACAGGTGGCGGACGCTTGTGAGTGCGGTAATGAAACTTCGGGTTCCGTGAAATGCGGGGAATTTCTTGACTAGCTGCAAACCAGTTAGCTTCTCAAGAAGGACTCTGCACCATGGAATAAGTAAATAAGTAACACTTGTATTGCGCGGGTAATTAATAAACGTGTTCGTCAGCATATGACAGGAACAGATACGCCCGGTAGCCAAAATGTCCGGAAATATAGTCAGAATTATGAAGGTTTGTACACAAACAGAAGATTGTGTCACATTAACTGAATCTAAAATGCTTTCGAAAATGTTTTTTTTTCAAGAAATATTCATGATGTGTGTATTGTTGGTGTACATATATCACAGGCACTTTAGGCTTGTCTGATGTACTCATATCAGAGATACCTTACGCGTCTCTGTTGTAATCCCATCAGACTTACTTTGCTCGTGTCTGTTTTACTCACATCATATGTACTTGTGCGGTTCAAGCTTATTCATATTTGCGTTGCTTTATGCAAGTTTATTGCACTCGTATTAGAAGTGCTTTATACGATAAAAGCTTTTGTTGCGATGTAATTATGCGAAAAGCCAGTTGACATCACACAGACGATTCCCACGCACTCTGTCGGTACGAGTGCGAGAATGAAATGGCAGGTTTCGATTTCGGCTTAAGGCACGGATTTATCTGCCTTTCTATGTGGTATTTTCCTCTGTTGGTGGTGGCTTTCAGACGCGTTTACTCCGCCCGAAGGGTCCGACCAAATTTCTTGGAAGCTTATTGCCTCACAGTTAATTTTATTGCAGATTGTGTCAGAAAACGTACTACCACGTTCGAGGTGAAGGAGGAAGAAAACAGGAAGATCTACTAATCACTTCTAGTGTTAATCTAACACTTTGCTTCCCAACACCGAACCCCTTTTTGATTAGGTTTTTTCTCTATGAACACAAATTTTGTGTGGCTAAACATGCTGTGTTGGTTAATAATCGAGTACTTCTTAGGTTATTCAATGACTATGTTTAAACAAACACAACTGCGATGTTCTGGGTTATTATGCAGCGAGTAATGTTTACTGCTCCCCGACGTTTCGGGACAACCTATTGAAGATGGGGCGGGATGTTGTCCGAAACGTCGGTAACAATTTACCATTACTCATTGCATAATAACCCAGAACAGCGCAGTTCTCATCTGCTTCGCGGCGGAAGCCTGAAATCAGGCATTCTATATGAACAGCTTAGCAGCAAATGGGATGAGATTTATCCTTGACTTGGAACAGAATTTGGAGGCAGGCGTTCGTGGCTAATTTAAAAATTTTATCCCGGAATCTTTCTGAATATATCGGGAATTCCTTTACTAGGGGGTGATACGCAATATTTGTTTTTTATCCTGCCTAAACACAGCCCTGAATATTACAGCCTATCTATTGCAGAGTGACCTTGATTGCTCGACAGGAAAAGAATAAAATTCTTTGGCACAAGCAACTGTCGCATAGGATTACATATAATAGCACGTACATCCATTGAGCATGCCTCCACATTTGAGGGTCGGAGAAGTTCTGCGAACTCCCCAGATTGCTTCTTCGACATCCAAGTAATCAAATTTCCCCCTGGACTGACCCATTATTTTCAAATATCATTCCCTTGAATTGGAAAAGCCCGTACAGTCTTTTTGACAGTTTCCTTATAACCCAAATATTTTACCGTGAAACCAACAATAATACCCCTCAGTGCACTTCCGATAATAAATCGGAATAGAAACACGTGACGATTTTTAAATATAAAAGGTAAATTTATTTTTATTATAGGTACAGCAAAAAAAAATTGTTATACTGAGTAGTCTTTAGGCCCATCATCCCCGTTGTGTTATAAGCAATTATGGAGGAGGTGGGGTCCGTCAAAACACAGCTGTCATGTATCCTATTTATTATGCTGACGACGACATTTTTAGGCCACTGTGGGCCATCTTCAGGTCACAAAAATGTATATAGAGGAACGCTATACAGAGTATGATCATAGTATAGGTGCGCATTCAACTGAGTAATTTTCTTTAGATTATTGGTGGTAAAGTTACTGTTTGAGTTGTCTGAATGTCGCGTTAGGTATCCTCAGTGCACAAATATTTTATATTAATTTATGTTTAGGTCAAACGTGGTCTATTGCTGCAATTGTGTTTCGTCATAATATTCTATGATGAATAAACAAGATGGAGTGATTAAACGAGATTTTGATGGAGAAGGAAGAGGCCAGTATGCCTAATCTTTGAAATTAACGTAAAGAAATTCATCCACTAAATACGACAATAAAGACCCAACACGTTGTATCTTGAAACATTCTTTATTATTGCCATCCCTTTCTACTATACAATAGAATCCCAACTGAAAAAAAGCAGTGTTTTTCCTGTAAAAGCATTTACTCTATGCCCCTCCCTAAAAAAGGAACCCAGTTAGAGCTATATAAAAATCACAAAAATAATGATTTTATTTAAATTAGCTCCACGATTTGCACGACATGTTTCGACATATGTCGGTCATCTTCAGGCGGAGTTAATTCTAAAATGTAGGAAGGTATTAGATGTGAATATTAAATAATTTGTATGTTACAGATTTTGCCCCTTCTTGCACTTTGTGTTCTTGCAATTATTGGTGATATTTTTACTTTGTAGAATTTCCTGGCGTTTTTGTTTCCGATTTTTTTTTGTGTTATATCGTTGATTTTTGTAGGTACGACTTTCCGTCTGTATGTTGTTTGGTGACGCGGTGTACCAATACGAGTACAATCGTGCTGCCTGTTCGGTGGCAGCAGATATTTTATTTTGTTTCTCTTTTAACGGGATGAGTGTGTCGGTAATCTACAACATCAAAAAAGAGAATCTGCAATTAAATAACAAATTCAGCATTCACAACTAATACTTTCCTACGTTTTAGAATAAAACTACATCTGAAGATGACCTACACAGGTCGAAACATGTCGTGTAATTCGTGTAGCTAACTCAAATACAATAAATATTATTGTGATCTTTATATAGCTATTTAATTACTATAAATATTGTCGTGCTGTCAGGAAAACGCCTAGTATTTTCCAACTGCAGTAGCTGCAACTTGATAGTTATACTAACAAAGACGCGGTTTATGTGGTCTGAATTCTGATCCCTTCCCTTTCATGCAGGTTAAGTAAAAACAGACACAAGCAACTACCAAACCAGAAGCTCGAATCACTGTCACGTAGCGTCGTATCATAATACAGAACTTTGGAAATAAAAATCCAGTAATAACTTGAACGTTATAGTTCCGAAGGGTTCTTTCGTATCTCTTTTAGCCTAAGAAGAAGTTCCAATTCAACGACTCTGCAGTCGCAGATTCCAGAAAACTTTGCTATAGCACTTAGATTTCACTTGTCTGCCGGTCCGTCTCTCAGTCTGTCTGATTTTTTTCGGTTGGCAATAACATACTGACACACCTGGGGGGGGGGGGGGGGGGGGGATGCGGGGACAGGCCCCCACGCCCCCTAAAACACCCCCAACCCCTTCCGTCTACTCACACACAACACCAAACCCTCCTCCCTCCCCTTTCTTCTACCCCCCTTTT
>Ga0123352_10008629_pt1 | contig 15858 bp, 10 predicted proteins | sample TergutLab28metaG_FD_89700 | JGI IMG/M metagenome (GOLD analysis project Ga0123352, IMG submission 89700) | Labiotermes labralis P1 segment gut microbial communities from Petit-Saut dam, French Guiana - Lab288 P1 | ecosystem: Host-associated > Arthropoda: Insects > Digestive system > Gut ... | reverse complement strand
GTGTGGATTGTGAAAAAGATGGTGTGAGAAGGGGGGGTTGGTGGGTATGTTGGGGTGGGGGGGGGGGGGGGGGGGGAGGATGAGGGGAAATTCATAAATGTGTAACAAATAGGTCACTGCTTAGCTGTATGAAGGAGATATAGTTTGCATGCCACTTTGCATGAAAGTCAGTGGGATTACAAGACAATGCCAAAATTCTAAAGGAAAATATTGTGGTGCAAAAAAACAATATGACATAAAATAACAAGTGCCTTTCCTTCCACTTCTCTTAGCAGAAGTGACAACACACTTACCACAGCACAATGAGACCTTGACTGTGATTCACCAAAACAGCCAGACAAAGAGGTCACACTTTCAGAACTGGACTCATCACTTTGCTTAGATGCATAATGGATAAACTTTTTCTCTGGTGAAGACTGCTGAATTTCTTCTGTTATATCTCTGTGAACCACTGTACTGCTTCCAGCCGATAACAATGCCCGAGCACCAGTAACATTCATGATGACAATTCCTGTATCTACAGAGTCTGCTCTCTGCATCAAACTACTTATTGCTGCTTCATTAAAAACTGAAGAGCCTGATGACTGTTGCACTGGCTCAGTTACTTGGCTTCTCTGAAAATACAGTACAAGTATGTCAGACAACTTCAGAATATGACATCCATATTACAAATGCTACAGACAACCAACACAGCACTTCATTCTAAGCAGAGCACAGTTAATATCTGCAAAATTCCTTCATGCACACATCTTCATTTTGGACACACTTTTAGGTTGTAACCAATCTTCTAATATGGGTGGTCACATACAGCATCAGTTTATAAAGAACTCTTACATGGCTGTGTATACAATGAGTAAGACAGGCAGAGATGTCTTATAATAATATTATATTAATCTGAAACCACACAATAGCTGCAGAGAGATGTGTCACAGGTTAATCCACAGAACTTTTTCTGCACATTCAGCACAGTACATTACCTGACAAACAAAGCACTATTGTAATCCATATTATTTATAAGATATGATCAAAATCAGCACTAAGAACTACCTCAGACTCGTGTCCCCTGCCTACAGCATTTGAACTAAATAATCAATTTGCAAAAAACTCAACAAGAATATCATGCTACAACAGAAAAATTTAATCTTCCAGCATCCCAGAGTGGTGCTTATGTCAATTTAATGTAGTATCTTGACATCTTGTGCTGACAAATCTTTGAAAAATAAAAAATTCAGTTATGGTACATGTTTGGTAAAATACAAAACGATGACAATGAAACTAAGAGAAATTCACATTTATTTCTTGGTTTGATAGACTCGCCAAATGAACCAGCACAGATGATAGCTGTGCGGAATTCTGCATGGTGATGGACCATGAAGAACCCACATATTATTAATGTAATATTTTTTATGTATTATAAGGAACACAATGTATAGCACATAACTGCAGTCAGCCAAGACGTCACTTGTCAAAGCTAATAGCTGGAAGGTGAACAATTCTGAGCATAAATTAAATGTTAATATTGTTTTTGACCACAACTGCATAATATCACTGTACATTCTGTAGGTGCAAAATTTCTTCCATTATATAGTCATACACCAAAACAAAATTTGCTAAATATTGGAAAGTAACATACTATTTACATACACCTTTGGCTGGGACGAGAAAAAACATCCGCTAAACAAGGGAAAACAAATTGGGATTTTGCACTATAAGATTCATCAAGACATGACTTTCTATGTCAAGAATATTCTATGTGATGAAATTCATATTACAAAAACCCTCTCCATTATAAAGATAAATACTAACATAACATTTTCATCAGGCAAAAAGTAACATTTAAAAGAAAGCCCTCAAATGCTTCTAGCAAGGCTAACATCTCTAAGTTCAATCTCCTTATCCTGGAAGCCTATTCCATACATATATAATCTGCTTCTAATTTTCACACCCCTGTAAACATGCACAGCATTCACTAATAATGAATGTATTTGTTTGGGTAATCAAAATTTATCATTATGATGGAAAATTAACAAGGGGTGACAAAAATACCAGTAAAAGCACAGACATGTTGTACGGTGAAAACAATCGGTCTAACAATTTTATAGTGTATTTGCACTGCAATATGTCATATACAGCTTGGTACACAATTCCACTTTATGCTATAATATAACAGCATAATGTAACAACAAGGCCTATGCAGAGCACTGCCACTGCATAACTCGGTCATTTGTTTCACGGCATGTTTAGTCATTCACAACCACCACTCCTTCAGCAAATACAGATGAATGTTACATCACACTACCAGACCATTCCTTAAAATTTACACCCAAAACCCCTATTGCAATATTTGTTACAAGACAATGGAATCCACATCTACAAAGCCACCTTACAATTAACATATATGCTACACACACATTTATACGTTAGCTAATGCTCTGGAAATGAATTATGTTAGATGTACAGAATCAGTGTTATTCAGTAACAAATAAGATTCCTGACAAGTACCACTCACTCAATACAGCACACTGTTTAACCCATCATTGACAGTGATGTTTAAATTCCAACTACTGACCTGGATGGTGGAATGTTAAATTTACAGACCTTAAAGACATTTATATCAATACGGTGTTCATCAACGCTAGTGACATGTACAATGCAACGAGCAATAGGTTTTTTGGAGAGGTGGAAAGAAGCATATTAGAGCTACTGAGAGATAACCCATACATCAGCACAATACACATATTTTACAAGCATGTTCTTTGCTATACTAGACAGTCACTGGCCTTAACCCTTATCCTGCTAATGTGGAGTATAGGGTGAGCTCCTAACAATGCCAGCAAATGGAAGACGCGATGTAACTTGGCGTTTAAAGGGTTAATGTTCATTGAGTGCAAACACAATTCTGTGGTTGCACAGATATAAACTACAGATATCACAACATATAAATGTCAGTGGAAAACATTTTTCAGTGTATTACATATCTTAATGTGATTTATATTTTATAAAGTATACCGACTTTTGCATGATAAAGCACTTTTAAGCAAAGTTAAATATCATTTCAGGTTTACAGCAAGTTTAGTTTTGTAGATGAAGTAGATGGGCACATGGATGGATATGATTGTACTTGTGAGTGTTAATTTTTTTCTGCAAAATACATATAATTGCTAGGGTCAGTTTTCTTTCCACTCCACAATGCCAGTTTATTTCTACATTTGTTACAACAGTGAAATGGCCACCTATGGTTACTGGAGAACAGCAAATATGAACACCAACCTCATAAAGAACACAAATGGAGAATATTTAACAGAGATTACTGACTTCAGATCACTATAACTGCACATTAAATGAGGGGGAAACCTTAAATCAAGAAACAATAAATGGGAGTTTCTTTATAAAAATGTAATTAATTCATTCACTGGTGTTTACATGCTTGGGATTTTTCTCCCCTTGAGTGTTTAAAATATTACTTCAGCACATAAAAAAAGATTAGACATAGAGAACACCTTGAGACAAAGACGTCAAAAGACACAGAACACTGTACCAACATCACTGATATTTATATCAATTTTTTACTGTTTTAATAGTTCAGGGCTCTCTACACTGCTGAAGTGCTTCATAAAACTCCATCTTAAAAACTGCAAATTAATTCTTATTTACATTAAAAATAGTCAAGTTGCATTTCTAATCACACCCTTTCAACTGTTCAAGTAGCATATCTCTGACTGAAACACTGTATATTACTTCATGTGCACTACATAACTGTCATGGTCATTTGTTACTTCTTCCCCAACACCAACAAAAAATAGCTTCCCAGAATTGTCTGCAATGGATAGAATTCCACTGTTTCAATAGCTGCCAATAAATAAGGGTACTTGTTTGCCATCAATCAATTATGTGGTACACAAATTTGCTTCTCTCTCACTGATATCAAATATGTTCTTCTATCATACATCCACATACAATATGAAGTGACATCCAGACCTTCAGACATAGAGCAAAATGGAAACAACTACTGGAACACCAAAAACAAGGTGGCATGTCCACAAGCATGGACATGGAGATAAAAGATGAGACAGAATACAAATAAAAGAGAGATGCTGTAGGATGACAGTGATCAGGAAGTGAATATGTGAAGTGACAACTGCAAAACTGCAGATCCATGGACAATATTAACACTTCTTAAAACTTCCTTACATGTCACAATGAAACACAAAGAAAATAAAAACACTGATGAACAAGTAAATATACTTGGTGAATTATTCATTTTTGCCATAACTGTAGGCTGTATCCAATGCAGACAAGGTTGCACCTCGAAACAAAGGGGCCTACATTTTTATACTCATCTCATCCAGTAACTATACATTGTATTCATACGCAGAAATGGTTGCATCTCATTACAAAGGGACACACATTTTTATACCCCTTTTCTTTCAGGTAAATGTGGGCTGTATACATATACAGACATAGTTGCACCTCATTACAAAAGGATGCACATTTTAATACTCATTCCTTTTCAGAAACTGTAGGCTGTTTTCATATGCAGAAGTAGTTGCACCTCATGAAAAATGGAAACATTTTTAAACGTATTCATTCCTACAAAAGTCAAATTCACTGACAGTGACAAATTACTGAACTACCACGTCCAACACACTCAATTAACAGATGTTGCAACATGTACATGCACATCCTCAGTGTCTGAAAGGTCCTTTGGGCTGTTTCTATGAACATCATGAAGAAAGTCTCATTATCTAATGTGAAAGTCTCATTATCTAATGTTCTATGTCACAATATGATACTTTACAATAATGTAGAGAAAAAAGCATAGCTCAAAATGAAACTAAAGTACAATACCTAAACAGAAAAATTCAGGGGACTAAAATTCTGTTACATGAGCACTTTCCATGTACAGGATCTTGCTGAAACATGTTATTTTTCCTTGAAGCTACTGCTCAAAAGAAGCACCTAATGTATGTGACACAATCAGAAAGTTTCTGGACAATATTCTTTTCTCAATCAGATCAGTGTCTACCTGTCAGTAAATGCAGTACCCTTCAAAGCAGTCACCTTGCAATTTGACACAGTGAGCCCAGCAAATGCACCACTGTTGGTCACATCTGCCAACATCTTCTGTTCAGCACTCTGCAAGTGTAGCCTGCAATTGTTAATTATGCTAAAGTCATGAAAACTCATTCTTTTCAGTGTCAACTGAGTTTCTGAAAAAGAAAAAGTTACAGGGTGCTACTCCTGGGGAGTATGAAGGGTGTGGGACAAGTCAGTTCCATGGATGCACAAATTTTCCAAAATTCTAGAAACCACCTCAAAATTCTAGGTGCCAGATGGGTGACATGAAAAAATGTACACAGTGATGACTCACAAATTCTAGGCACAACCATAAAATATTTAGTTGCCTGTACAACCGTAAGCCTGGGGATTTGTGCACCCCTGGTAATTCCATTATTACCATGAACTCTTGCAAAATGCAGGGTAAGCAGGAGAATGTCATGATGGAGAAACCAATCTCCAGTCCACCACTTCTCAGACCATCTTCACCAAACACCTTCCTGTAGACACTGTAGAACAACTGCATAGATATGTTGTTTCACAGTTGTTCCTGTAGAATGAATTTGTGATGCACAATTACACACGTGTTAAATATAAGTCATCATGCACTTCACACGGAAACAAGCTTGTCTGGCCTTCTGTGGGTATGAAGATGACAGACTCTTCCACTGGCTGTTGTGTAGTTCCTTTAACATGTCCCAGGTTACTGTTACACTTTTGTCCAATTTGAAGCAGAACATGATGCACACATGTTGTTCTTGTACAGCTGACATTTTATGAAGGAGCAAAAGTCACAAAAGGCACAACATAGTCACATTTCACAATGTGACTTATGCTAGAACTTCTAAGCCAACATCAGATGGCTCTGAACACCCTCCTCTATTTCTGTGCAGTGGATGAGTTCAGAACTGCAGCAGTGTATCTTGTGGCCAGTCCAGAAACACACCCCACAAAGTTTCACTGCATGTCTTTAACATGAACTTCATCTGGATCTAATATTTTGTTGACCGTACATCGTAATATGCCCATACAATAAGAACCAACAGGATGCACTATTTACTTTCAATTTACTTCAATAATTAACCTCTACATGTTTAGAGCAGGCTTACTGCTCATTATCAGGAGGTACTAATCTGTATATACAGCAATTGGCATATGTCATGCTGAAAATAATGAAATTGTTTAAAATTACTTGGGTATATATACATAGTATAATGTGCATGCGCGCGTGCGTGTGCGTGTGTGTGTGTGCATACAAAATCACTCTATATACAGAGCAGTAAGCCTGCTCAAAACATGTAAAGGTTAAATTATTGAAATAAATTGAAAGTAAACAGTGCACCATGTTGGTTCATATTGTACGGATTCATCGGGATCCTCTTTGTACCAGAAACTGACACTTTCATTATTGTCAGTGGTTAACAACAGAGTTGCTGAACTGATGATCTATTGTCAATTAACAGACACTGCTGTTATGCACTTACATTTTACAAATGGAAACATTTACAAATCACATTTTACATGCAATAACTTTCTCTGCTCTTTATTTTCACTCAGTGGCTAAAGAGTCTCTATTAAAACGCCGATTCTTCTATCTCCTTCTCGTAAAATTTAAATAAGTAACTGGCTGTCAGGAAGAGGACACAAAATTTCACAATTCATCACTGCATTTATACAAAATTGGGAGAGGGAACCACACTGAAAACCACAGATCCTCAGAACATACATGTACCCAGCAACTTAAATTACATCATGAGCCCTAACAAATAATTTGTAATTGTGAATGTTGAATGTATGACAGGACCCCAATTTCACTGCAACATCACAGGCATTAAGTTTCAGGCATGTTCATTATCAGATGTGTACTGCGTAATATAAAACATACCCAGTAACAGTCATCAGAAAGACCACTGCTGTTTGAATGAAGTCATCCCGTTGCGTTATCCGAATATTCACTTTATTACAATATGTTTCCATCAACACAACTAACATTTAAAGTATAACATTGCTGCGACATGTTTCGACTTGTGACAGTCATCATCAGGCTGATCTAAGAACCGTTTAACATTTTACAGGTAAAATGTCAACCTGATGATGACTGTCACAAGTCGAAACATGTCACAGCAATGTTATACTTTAAATGTTAGTTGTGTTGATGGAAACATATTGTAATAAAGTGAATACCACTGCTCTACTACCAGTTTATCGGAAACGATCAAGAACCACTACATTATAAGGCATTAATTCATAGGATCTGCACCTTAATTGTTTGTTATAAAAAGTACCTGTGTTTCTGCAGTTATCCTCTCTTGTGGTCTTCGACCACACAATTCAAGACCTCCCATATACCATGGTAAGCGTACGACAGCACCACATCTTGCAAATACGATTACCGTGATTATGGTAACCGACCCAAGTAACACCAGGATACCTGACCAAACTAACACCACCAAATTCACTCCCCATGGAAGACCTCCTGAAACATGGGAACAGACTTTATATTTTACCTTATTCATAACTGCAGAGTTCAGATATGATTTTTCTCATTCCACTGACCTCCCCTCAACAGGCTTATCAGATTTCTGGATGGAAGCTTCAGTGATATTAATTTTCAATTAACTTTACTTTACATTTTGGTGAGTTATGTGTCACTTTATGAGGTAAGTACATGTAAAACAACTGTTTGATGCATTTCCAGAGCACAATACGCCAAAGGGCAACAGATACTCCACCAATCTGTTTTCCTCTATTTGCCTACATGCAATGGCTTTTAAATGGCATGAAAACAAAGGTTAAAATAATATTTTTGGGTAAAAACTCATTCTGATTGATTTTAAAAATGGTTTTATTAAATATTCACTAAAGGAGAATATTTTAGATGATAACTGTGGAAGTAAAGTATATAAAGTTAGTTTTAAAAATCAGGTAACAATCACTGATGCCAAGAACTTTATTATGACTTCAATGTATACATGGCACATGGGTAGCAGATGGTATAGATCAGATCTCCATTTAGTCACCATTGACATGTATGCTTTTGTCCCACCATGGCACCAAGGCATGTATCCCAGCATAGAACAAGTAATGTCAAGTGTATGTTGCCAGGAGGTGACAGCTTGCTTCATGTCGGCATTGTTCCAACACAAATTACTTGCAAGCCACACACTTCTTCAGGGATCCAAACAGATGGGAATCACTGGGCATGAGATCAGGACTGCAGGAAGTATGCCAACATGAAGCAAGGTATCAACTCCTAGCAAATGACACTTGCAACCAATTTCTTCACTACTGGGATACAAGCCTTGGCGCCACAGTGGGACAAAAGAATTCATGTCAATGCTCAGCATCAGAGCATGTTACCTTACTTCTTAAGCTTCCTTGTAAAAACATTTTATGAATTATGCCTCTTTTACATATGTTGTGCTCTTTTTAACAACAAATATTACAGACTAAAACAAACTTGCTCATTTTGCTGGATCCCCCCAAAATGTAGTACAGTTCAACACAACTAATGTGGTATGAGGCACAAGAATATACTTTGCAATTTTCCTTTTAATTTATAAGACCAATCCACAACTAATCACTTTAAACTTATCACACATAGCATTCTAAGAGCTGAATGTTAAACCCGTATTTCAAATATGAGAGAGAAATACATGACCAAATTCAGAAGCTAACTAAACAAGGGAAATGATAGCCAAGGAAGTTCACAAGCCAAATTAAAGTGTAAAATGGTCAAAATAGTAAACACTATAATAATATCTCACAACCACAAACAAGACATACAAGGTCCGACACAAAAAAAAAAAACGAGACTAACCCTATAGCTTAGGAACCAAGAGAGGGAGGGGAGGAAAAAACAGACGGCTATAGAACATGTCCTGACCTGTCACAGTGTTACAAGGCTCAGCTAGATTACTTTACTCAGTACAAGTGGACACATCTTCAAATACAGGCACATTCTTATCCTCGGTCGGAAAATGCTGGACTGCAAAAGTGAATGAGTTAACATCAAGTTTCTTGTTAAACTGAAGCAATATGCAACGGAAACTTTTCAATTATTGACTGAGGCTTACGGTGAAGATTGCATGTCTGGTGCATGCGTGTTTGAATGGCACAAATGATTTTCAGAAGGCAGAGAAAGCTTGAAAGATGATGATCACCCAGGCCATCCACGCACAGCTGTTACCGATGACAACACTGAAAAATTGTGAGATGTGATTCGAAAAGACTGAAGGCTGGGTGTTCGTGCAGTAGCTGAGGAAGTCAATTTGGACAGGGAAAGTGTTCAATGAATTCTAAGGGAGGAACTGAACAAGAGAAAGGTTTGTGCAAAAATGGTTCCAAAGTGCTGTCAGATGAACAAAAAGAATGTCGCAAAGAACTGTGTTTGGACCTTTTACAACACGTTGAGAATGAACCAGACTCGTTGAATTCGATAATTACTTGTGATGAAACTTGGATATTTATGTACGATCCGGAAACCAAGCAACAATCAATGTAGTGAAGTCAACATCATCTCCAAGACCAAAAAAAGCATGCAAGAGTCGTTTGAAGTTCAAGGCCATGTTGATTGTTTTCTTTGATATCCAGAGTCTTGTGATGGCAGCATGGGTACCCAGCAGCCAGACAGTAAATCAGCAGTATTACATTGAAGTCTTGACGAAATTGTATGAACATGTGAGAAGGAAATGACCGGAATTATGGAGAAACAGGTGGATTTTGCACCAGGACAACGCACCAGCCCACAACACATTGTCTGTGAAGCAATTTTTAGCTAATAAAAACATCACTGTGCTTGAGCACCCATCCTTCTCGCCAGACCTCGCTCCCTGCGGCTTCTACCTCTTCCCAAAGATCAAGTCAGTGCTCAAAAGAACCCCTTTTTTTGTTGGTAGAAAATGTGACAGCAAAAATGGCAGAAATCCTCAACAGTCTTAAAGAACATGACCTGCGGAATTGCTTTGCACATTGGCAGCATCATATGCAGCTGTGTGTCAACTCAGAAGGGAACTATTTTGAAGGCGATCGTAGTTGATTTCCTGAATTTGTTAAACAGAAAGAGGTACAGGCACAGTCTTGATTTTTGTGTCAGACCATGTACATTTGTTGATATTTCTTACCTTTACAAACGTGTTTTGTCATTCCGTAATTAAGACTATTACAAAACAAAACATGGTGATTTCATTATGAAGAAGAAGAAAATACATAATACCTAGTATATTTTTTGAATAATCTGCAACTGCAGAGCCTAACATCCCAAATGGATGGAGGAAAAAACCTGCTAATATCTCAGACAGAACAACAGTCGGTGTGACCTCCAAATGTGGATCTAGCATAACAACTTCATAGTACTTCTCGCAGTCAATAGAATGGCCAAAAGGGAGAATATTTTTGATTCTGTCTATCCAAGTCTGCTCTGAAGGTGGACGGCACCATGTAGGTACACCATCTGTTGTTTTCATCACTGTATACTGCTTAACTTCTGCTTGCTGAAATAAAAATCATTAGTAATTCTTAGTCAGCCACAGGATACAGTGTAAAACAAAGCACAAAAATACAAAAAATTAAATACTCATATACATTCAATATACTAATAGGATGAACAGGTGCAAGAGCATGAGATAGGTGGGGCATACAGTAACATATGGAAGATGAGCCATTTATGTGAAGTTTCAGTCACAAAACCCAGAAAACAGAAACAAATTGAAAGAACAGGAAGGAGGTGATGGGATAATATTGTGACACGAAGGGCATATGTTATGAACACGTGGACTGGATTCATGTTTCAGAACAGAGTCCAGGGCCCTTGCAAATCTCTAACTTCGATAAAAGATGAGAAGCATGTTGACCAACCAACAGCTGCTGGCTTCACAAGCACTGTGCCCATGGAGTAATGGTAAAAAGTAAAGTTCAAGCAGTAAAAATTAAATTACTTCTATGCAATGTAAATCATACAATTTTGCTCAGTGAATATTTAATCTACCTCCACTCACAAAAATGGAGAAGTAAGCTTCTGAGACGCCCATGCTGTGTGTGTGTGTGTGTATATGTCTGTGTGTGCCCAGCAATACTTTGCTACTGCAAGGGCATCCATGACCAATGAGCACAGTGAGGGAAAGGTTTAGGGACAAAATTATGAGACGATGTTTGTAACCAACATGCTCTCCTGATCTCAGCATGTGTGATTCTTATTTACTGGAAAACATAAAACAAAGGAAGTGCGTCAGTTTCAGTTTCAGTTTCAGTTTGAATTTCCTTGGGCCCAACCTAATGGAGAACCACATGACTTTCACCCATGAGGTTCAACAATGTGTAGGACAATCTTGATATAAAACATTCCCATTTATGTATCAAATCACAAATGTTTAAGTTTTTATTCAATAATCAGTCTCACGCAACAAGCTACTTGTACATGTTTTTGTTGCAACTAGTTTCAGCTCTAAGATGGCTTCATCTTAGACCTGAAACTAGTCGCCACAAAAACGTTTACAAGTAGGTCATTGTGTATGACTGATAACTGAAAAAAAATTTACATTTGTGACTTGATACACTAACAGGGGATATTTTATATCAAGATTATCAGTGCTAATCAAGTGCATATCCATCATTACAAGAACGTGAAAAGTGGCCTGATAATGGCTTGAACTTTGAGTCGAAACTTGCAGCCAGAAAAACGTTTACAAGTAGCCTGCGTTTGACTGATAACTGAATAAATTTGCAGGACACCAAAAAAAAAATCTCACCATGCACATCTTACCTTGCACATTCGATAGTACGTCACGGAGAAACTTATTATAACTAATGACACCAAGAATATTGTCACAATTTGAAACACACTGTGACCATTCAGTAACTTCCATATCAGCCACATAGGCAGGCAGAGAACCACAAGTGTCATTAGCACCTTAAAAAACACAAAAAATTAATTACATATGCATACCCAAACACTCATAATTACAAATGACAAGGTAATCAACACAACTCTCACCTACATTCTTATTCATAGAAGAATATTTTGCTGCTTCTTATTATGTTTATTGCTGTGGTCTTTATGGCAAAATATCTGAAAATAAAATAACTTTAACCCCATAACAGTGCAATCCTTCACACCTAAAATGATTTGTTTTTATAGTTAGTGAAATATTATGATATAACTGGCTATACCTTACAATAACAGTGTATCAATTTTCATAAATATTTTCCAACACTTCCATGATTATGCTCATTTTATTTAATTGGAATGTTAAGTTCCATTGTATGGGAAGAGGTTTCCACACAGCAGAATTCCCAAGTCATAAGATGGGTTGAGTCACTGTGAAATCATGCACATTGTTAACAAAAAAGGCCAAACTGTGATTGTATTCACATGCTGTAAAACCATGTAGATTTTTACCAGCACTCCACAGAAACCTGCTGTTCCAGTCCTCAGGGCTGGTTCTTCTAACAGATCACCAAATGTCTACATGACTCTACAGTGTCACAATCCAGAGAATGACAACTTATACATGTTTTATTTTCAGATTTTGCATCAAACCACTGTATTACAATGATATGTTGAAATGATGACCATTATTATTGAACATTCACAAAATCACCATCCTACTCAAGCCTAACATGTTTTGATCATAAAGGTCTTTATAAGCAACATTGCACACAGTAATTGATGTTATAGCATGCTTATTTCACACACTATAACCAACCAGATCTAATACCTATAGAGGGAAATCATAATTACCAAACCACTTACATTAATAATCTTTCAAACCTGATTATGTTTCTTGGAAGCTCATAAAATTCTTATATAGTCCTGTTTTTCATAAATCACTCCAACATGTTGGCAGAAACAGCTTCATTGTTAATTTTGTACCCAGTCCATGTGGAAAGTTATCAGGTCATGGTGATCTAGCATTAACTGTGATGCTCCATGCAACACTTGCTATTCCAAGTTCCAACTCTATTAATTTTTGTAGGCACCATTTCATCTGTACTTAGGTGTGTTCCCTGTTCACTTTTCTGTATACACCAATACCTAATGGAAGGTTGGTCAAAATACAGCATCATCATCTGACAGCTGCCCAGAAATTGCCGCTAAACCAGAAGTATGAACCTCCTCCCAGCCACTCATGCCACAGAGATCTGAACTGATAAACCGGGTCAACATACCACTGACCTAACAAATTACAGATAAAACTTACCCACATTATAGCAGATGATGGACAGCTCTCTGCCCGTATGCACACCTTCCTGGCACCCTCTATAAAAACTTTATACTAATGAACTTAAGTCTTTTTGGAAAACGAGAAAATATGGAACTTGAAACCTCAATCTGCTGGGCAAGACATCAATTTTCAAGAAAAATGAATGAGCTCTGCACTGATTCCTTCCAATTCATCTTCAATCAGCACAACAACGACATCATCACAGTTTGGCTTTAACATTACCCTAACAGCAACAGTATTTCCAGCACTTGCAATAATGAGGGTTAATTTCATTTGTAATCTGCTAGGTCGCAGGCTTGTCAACTCTGTTAAAATTCTGAATCTTTGCAACCCTACTGGACAGGTGGACTATCAGACTCTTCTGCCTGAGGATGTTAGCAGTTTGTGGCGAAACTGTAAGATGTAGCACTGCAGCAGCTACTCTTACAAGCAAGTAACCCTTGTGACTTATGATACAAGTTTTCATGAACTATCTCAACAAGAAACAACACTACAAATTACTAACATTTGAGCAGCCACATTATAAACCACACTGATTCAAGGCAAATTTTGATTCCAGTACTGGCTAAAGGATTTTCACAATGGAATACATAACATTTGGGCATATTCCTCACCTCTCTCGGCTGAAAAAAAGCAGCTACAGCAGACCAAGGAATATGCTCTTCAAAAAAGAAGTCTGAATTTGATGATAAAAGAACAGAAGACATAACATGCTCCAGTTCCTGAAGTGTGACATCTTGACTTCCTTTGCTGAACTGCTGCAGAACTTTCAGCTGCTCTGGTGTTACTGTAATATATAGATGCGTATCCAAAGTTTGTGGCATTTCCTCGTTTAATTTACTCACTCTCAGGAAAATGTTTATAAACCTTTTCATGTAGAGTTTATCTTGCACACATTCCTGTTTCTGCATGCTGTCATCAGGAATTCTTTCTTTAGGAGGCACTGGTGAAGACAGGTTATGTTTCAAATCACGCTGTTTTGAACAGTTAGTTAGAAGCTGACTGCAAAGCTTTAACTTTTGCTTAATTTCTGATGTTTCCTCAATTTTCATACAATTTTCAGAGTCTTGGAATGGATTCCTGAAAAAGTAAGGCACCATATTAAGTTAAGTTTAAGTGACAAGAATATTTAGCATTCACTTAACCCTTTCCACAAAGCCTGTAATATTATTGCTTACAGCAGGTTCTGGTGTCTTCATGCTCTAAAATGTAAACAAACCAAAAACCTCAAAAATTCAAATTGCTATACTGTGTGGTACTGAAAGTAAGGGAATAATACAAAATCCTTGTTATATGTAAGGCATAACAAATACACCCAACTTAATTATTTTATGTTTATTTTTCATCCTATAGATCAGTACAAAATGATAATTGGCACATCAACTTCTTGTTCATGAAGTCCAAATAATAAGCTTTATATATCATACTAAGAAAACACAACCAGCTTTCATAAATAACATTTTCAGTGCATTAATTTTATCCCCACAGTTTTAAGAGAAGTATCAGTACTGCATTGGTTGCATTTTGATATTAAATGTATTAGAGATGAATTATGAGGATTTGAGTTCAAGGAAGACATATGAGCTGCAATAAAGAAGTGGACATTAATAAAGTTAAATAAGTCAGTTACTTTAAGACATCCCAGCCAAACATAACTATTTTTATTATACAAAAAAAGTCTGTCGTTACAATAGACAGAAACATGTTTTGACCTGGAAGGTTATCATCAGGCAAAAGTGGTACCAAATATAACAGAAAGGCAATGGGTGTTAATTTTGAAAGAGATTTCTTTCTTATAAAACTTTGTTGTGATTAGTGAACTATGTATAACTTTGGTAATAAATGTCTTTAAAAATTTAAACCCAATGCCTTCCTGTCATATTTTTCACCACCTTCACCCGAAAATGACCCCCCCCCCCCCCCAAGCTCGAAACGTGGTGAGCTACTGTAGAGCAACCAATGATTTTATAATAAAAAAAAAAGTACTTCTGAGCTGTCTTATAACTGACTTATTATAACACAATTGGATGTGATCTCTGATAATAAAAGTTAAATATTTTTCCAACATTTATTACCACATATAATTTCAACACTATGCATGAAGTGGCAAAGGAAATGATCCACCTCACGAATTTTTGTATACACCACACTGTTATTACTGACTGTAGCAAAATTAAAGTAAAAGAGAACAAATACAGTGGTCCTTCACTAATCCAGACCCATTAATCCAGATCCCTGGGTAATATTTCAGTTTTGGACCAACTGTAGCTCTCTCTTTCCTCCCAGTGATCCAGTCATAGTCTGGATCACCATGGGGAAACCTAAAAGAATCCATACTCTGAGACTGGTGGCATGGGTGAAGTGTGAAGAGCCAATCAGTCTTCAGCTCCTTAGTAGTAAGGATGTTAACCTTTAAGTGTTGCAGCTCTCTTTGTCATATTTTGCCATTACAATATTAATAAAAATCCAACCAGATGCAACAGTATGCAGATATTTATTTACTGCAAAGTCACTCTACATGTTTCGGGTGTCACAGCACCCATCATCAGGAGTACTAAAAACTGTAACCACAGCCTCC
>Ga0123352_10008626_pt1 | contig 15863 bp, 12 predicted proteins | sample TergutLab28metaG_FD_89700 | JGI IMG/M metagenome (GOLD analysis project Ga0123352, IMG submission 89700) | Labiotermes labralis P1 segment gut microbial communities from Petit-Saut dam, French Guiana - Lab288 P1 | ecosystem: Host-associated > Arthropoda: Insects > Digestive system > Gut ... | reverse complement strand
GTGATACAACCTGATGATGGCCCAGGAATAGGGCCGAAACATGTTGTTGTAAACCTACAATAATTAACCAATAAAATAGTTGTGTTTGACGGTAAGTGCCACGCACATATATTGCCATACTAAGTGAAAACTGAAAACAAGGAAAAGCTTTTAATGGCAACTATGCCTGATGTTTTTACTCATTTTTGTTCCATACAGTACTTTCAGCATGACCACACCCTTCCAATGTCTACTGTTTAACAGTAATGAGAATCCTGGTAGGAAGTGCAGTTAGGCCAGCAGAAGAGTACAGCAAGGGTGTGGACTGAAAGCCGTCAAAGTCTGGGGGTTAAACAGGTCAGTACATTGAAATGTGTATAACACTAGTCAAGAATACAGCAGTTTACTGCCAAAAAACTGAATGCCACTTTTGAGTAAGATAAAGTTAAAACTACCCTGCAACATGCCACTGTATGCACAGAAGGCAAATGTAGCTCTACCATGCTTTAACTCAGCACTAGATGGGGATAGGTGGTCAACTGCATGTCCTGGCCACTTCAAGACAGAGGAAGAGACCCAACACCCATTGTACATGTGACTGGGTGGGCCCCAAGACCAGCCTGGATGGGTGTGAAGAGGAAGTCTCAACTCCACTAGGGTTCAAACCCTGAACTTTCCAGCCTGTAGTGAGCTGCCACACCAACTATGCTACCCTGGCCCTTCCACTTTAGAGTACATAGCAACACTTTTGTATGTAGCAGTTGTAGGCACAAACACACTGGGGGAATCCAAAACTCCAAAAGACAGGACAAATAAAGACAGATGGCTTATCTCTGTACTGTCAATGATGACTGACAGGGAAATGTACAGCTGAAACGCCTTAGCATGATCATTTCAACCAGACAGAAGGAGGCATTAAAAGACTGAATAAACTGTATGATGGTATTGAAGCGACAGCCTTTCTCACAGCCTTTAAGTGGCAGAAACTCTGCAGAATAACCTGCGGAGTCTGGGGCATGTTCAAACAATGACAGTGGGTCAGTCACTTCATCCTTTGACGCTATCATAACGCCTTTCACAAAAAGGACCACAATAAAAGTGCAAGTACATTCACCCAAAATACAATGAGGATAAGATCTGCACTCTTCTGGGATATTTCACAGTGCATAATAGTAACTCCTTACTGAAGTTTCAGGACAACATAGTGGTCCCATCTTCAAGAGTCATAAAATCCAAGAAGAAAGCCTCAATACCACCAAAGAGGGTGATGGGGCACTGGAGACAGAGACAAACATTTCCCATTAATGCTGTTCGCACTGTCAAATTGTTCTCTGCATAATGGCACAGAACTGTTCAAAGCTGACTATATTTGCATTCCTCAGGTGAAGTGGGAATGATATATGAACATGGTTCCTAGCTGGGATGGTGTTCCAACACTCCTCTGTCTACTACAGGACAAGAACATGATGACGAGTTGTGTATGACTCGGGGAAAGACTGCTCAGTCACACTGAGTGAATGTATTCACAATACAATGTAGAAATAAGTGTCTTCAATTTTTGTATGCTACTTGAACAGGGCCCCATTAACCTGTGTTGCAACCCAGATGGAATTAAAATTTGTCCCAAAGGTATGAACAAAGAGATCAGAAAATGGTCACTTCAACAGAGATCATCCAGCAACCACACAGTCAGATGGAGGGAAAGAACAATGTTCCAGATCACAAGATTAGGATAAGACATAGTTCCAAAGTGAAAACAGGTAGCTGCAGGCTCACGTGTACTGGTTACCACAATGTTATATCTTTATATCAGAATTTCCATGACTCAACCTCTGCAATCTTTGTTCATACTACCACAGAGATAACGTCATGCATTCAAGCCTGCCAGCAGCAGAAAAGGAGCAGGTATCTGATGGATTAGATCTTGGATATTAGCTAATGAGACTGACGATGGGGTAACAGACACAAACAGCCAACTGTGAAAGTAAGAAGGGCTTGTAGGTTGCAGAGCAACTGAACCTGACATGAACCCAAATTACTTAACACAAACACTAGAGTTCCACTATTCACCCTGTCCCTGGCAAGACAGTCATATGTGTAGAAGGTAGTGCAGACTGCATTATCATTCTACTGGAATATGTTCATCTGAGCCTGGTAAGCTGTCTAATTCTTGGTCAAGTCTTCATATAATTTGACAGCTCTAAGGCACCCATCTCAAGGTCTTCACAGGATGAATGAGTCCGATGGGGAATTCTCCCATTTATCATCAGTGGGGTGAAATGGTGGATCAGAGGACTCTTGCTTATTCTGTCCTTACTGAAGACTTCAAGATGCTGCAAGGGCATCAGGAGTACAGGCAGATCCATTGGTCGTGGAAGCATCCAAGGCTGATACAAATATAACCTCACACCACCAATCAAGGACTTTGGCATAGGATATTCAGGGTGAGTGGCCATTTCAAAGATCTTGTGATGAGAAGCAGAAGCAAAAGCACATAAAACAGTCCTTGGCAAAACAACTGGCACTTTCAGCTTGACTTCTGTGGACTACTTAATGCAATGGAAGGGATGTGAGGTGGATGGAATCACTATAATCCTCCATTCCACACTCTGGGTAGATAATGTCAGAAGTGCTGTGGAAACTTCGTATGCAGAACTGTAACAAACTGAGGCAATACTAAGGTTCTGAACATAAGGGAAATGGAACAGGTTAAAGCTAGTTTTTTCCCCATTATTTTTGATACAGTAGAATTTAAAGGCAAACTACCCTCCAAAAGACCATCTCTGACACCTACATCACAGATGGCAGCTAACGGGGACAATGGTAATTCCAAGCCAAGGTGTGAGGGAGAGCAGAGGGCTGCATGGCACAAAGGTGGTAATGACAGTGTCATGAACAGCCCCCTGGAGCACCAGGCAACACCACCTGTAACAGGCTCTGCAGGTGGTGACTGTTATTTCCCCATTACTTGTGGGATGCATATGGAGAGGTATTACAACAATAAACCCATCAAATGCAGCAACTTTGTTGTACAAAGACACCTGTAGAGTACCAATGAACAGGAGGCTGGCAATTCTGGTGAACCACCCCAAGGAGCTAGTTATTTACAGCAAGCCTGTGGAAACAGAACAAAACTTAGGGTGAGGGCATGCCAACTGAGGGACACTCACCTAAGCAGGAAGCCCTCCAATGAGCTGTTTCATCTGGTGTAATCAATGCAGTAAGCTAACCTAAGCTAAGCTAAGCAAACCTGCAGTTGGTCAAAAGGCTTCAATCAGCAAGACCCATGTAACCTGAGAGTACTAAGAGGAAGCTTGGGAAAGCTAGGGCAGATCAGAGTGGTATTCACAGCTCAACAGAAATGGGCATGAAACCTCACCTCAGGAAACAATCGGTCCTAGAAGACCCAGAACTGCGGGTTGTACTATTTACTGGGCTGGCTCCCAAAAAGCCCAGGAGCCTGATGAAACCTGAGTCTCATAGGGAGACAGTGCTCAGCATCAGGGTACCCATCCTCCAGTAACATTTGGACGATAAGTCTGAAGAAAATCAGTGCTTAGTCCTCAGTGTGATAGGAAAAGTGTCTCGCAAAACCCCAATGTGGCAACACCCACTCCTTCGATCTTATAGGCTAGCAAGAAGTGTACTCATTTACATGTGTGCCAATCCAAGGTCTGTAGACAGGCTTACTGTGGCCCTAAATGGGATCCAAATCAGAGTGGGTACACAACCATTAGCAATTCATGCCAATCACTGCCCACAACCAGTCAAAATGGCTCTCAGGAATCTGGAAATCTAAAGATTCTTGGGAGCTGCTGCAATGGACCAAGAGCCTCAATCCAGAGCTCATATTGAGTGAGAACTGGAAAGTTCTTGATTCAAAGTATATACATAGGAGACTCATCCTCCTTGCAAAGGAAGATTTGGCAAATGCCATTAACACGACCAGCTATAAAATTTACACAGGGCTGTCTGAGGACACCTTCAAGGTACTCAGTGGCTCTTGAGGCTGATCATGACAGAGGTCAGGTGACTGTGTGGGAACCCTGGGTTGTTTAGGCACTGGGGCAATGGAATAAAGCTGTAGGTAGCACCTCCCCTACAACCCAGGAGAAGCACCTGGGGGAAGCCCTGTGGAGCTACCAGGGACATCTCGGTGAACTGCCCCACAGCCTGCAGGCAAGAGGGCTCTAGTGCAACCCAAACCTGCAGCAACTGTGGGTAAACAGAGGGTACCACAACCTTTCAAACAATAATTAAAATTATCTTATAACTGTAAGAAGGGAAACAGATTTCCCACAAGTATAAATTTATCCGCGTATATCTGTACCATAGCATGGCCATGATGGCACTTCTATGCTGAAAACTCACTACAGGGGAGGCTGATATAGCACTTATTCAGTAACCCTCCTTTCATACGGGGAGTGAATAAGGGGACTGCCCAATAACAGAGGGACATGGTTTTCTGCAGGACCAAGTATTGCTCCTGTATCATGCCTTCTTGTCAAGAATAAAATTCCTGACTTGCCATTGTTGGAGTTCTGTTCTAGGGATGTGATAGTGGTGAGGATCACACATACTAGGGGAGGGAGCACAAGGAAACTTACTGTTACCTCAGCATACCTCCCCTATGATTCAGATAAACCACTCCCAACAGAGTTAGGGACATCATTAACTACTGTAACACAGAAACAAAACGCAGTTCACCGCTGACTGTAATCGCAATGGACATAACATTACATGGGGGAGCACAGGCATCCATTCACAAAGGGCATACTTAATGCAATGTTTGGTAAGCACAAAACTTAACATTCTTAGTAGAGATAAGAAGCCTAACCCTGCAAACAGTAACAGAAAGGAGGTTATAAACTTGACATTGAGAAATGCTAAGGAGGACCTACTGACCAGATGGAATGCATCTGACTAGATCTCATTTTTCACACCACAGATATATACCATAGTCCCTCAGTCAACCAAACTATATGGAACAAGTGGTAGTCTATATTACCTAGGAATCCATATCACTGAGGGGAAACCTCCATGGTATTAGTAACATACAAAAAAAGTCAACACTCTAAGCCAAAGCATAACTCCTCAGAACCTAAATACTGCAATTACCATTACAAAATAATAACATTAACAACAACAACAATAATAATAATAATCGGAACTGCATCGCTATCATTTCAATATGATCGCAAAATAAGACAGAGAGACAGCTACAACAATCAAGAGATCATGTCCTTACTGTTGAGGGTGAAAGACCAGCTGGCTGTTCCTGCTTTACCAGTGCCACCACTCACTGAGTACCGATTGTCTCAAATCTCCACCTGGTGATCCAGAAAATGATTGGATCACCAGGGGAAGAAGGGGGGTTACAGTTGGCCAAAAACTGTCCAAATTATCCAGAGATCCAGATTACTAAGATTCAGTAATTGAGGGACTACAGTATTATTTAAGGTAGGTAACCTTGAAGTTACCAGGGTCAAATATCACAACCCCAAGAGAACCAAGAGGGAATCCTACCAAGAAGACCTAAGGCAAATCTAGTGGTTGTACACTTGATGTAGGATGTGGAGCTGGCTGCTGACATGGTGCAACAGACCATCCTCACATCCTTTCATCATAACTGTCCACCCAGGGTAGCTCTCTCGCCAAAGAGAGTTCTGTCATGGCACAAAGAGTTGATCTGCCTTAAAACCTTAACAAGATGACTTTTTAACCAAGTTACAAGAAAAGATAACTGGGAATCTCCTAAGACAGCCCTCATCTGTTACAATATGGAAATTACAAAGGCCCAATAGTCGTCTTGGAGGGACTATTGTAAGGGGACTGAGGAAGTACCTGACAGGGCCAGGCTCTGGGAAATCATGTCCAGTCAGCCAACGGGTGGGATACCATAACCTTTAGGGTAAAAGGGATTTAATTTCCAAAGCAGCCACTGACAGCCAGAGTACTTTCCACTTCAAATGCCCACTTTTGCACCTGCTGATATCTGCTGTACTTCATACATTTTTAAAGATAAAAACTTGAACTAAAGTACACAATTAAGAATGAATCCATCTACCTGTTTCAAAAGTTTGAAGAAAATCCACCTACTTTTATGAAACTTGGTTGAAGATCTTTTTTATTCTGTTTATTTTTCACTCTAAGTTTCATTTTCTAGGTTTATAGTTTTCAAATAGCTCCTGTTTTGAATGAAGACCTAGTGCTATTAGATTTGGAGCTGACTGTACATGTCATCCTCTTTCTCCAGATGTTGTTTAGGTTTCAATCATATAATGATGTTTGGGTTTCATGGTAGTACTGGCTTAACCATACAGTGTGACCAATGAGCTCATATGCTATCAGTGGGACAGGAAAGTAATGTATACGGATATTTATTTCTATGTTTAGTGCAATATGGGACCACAGGCAAATGTCCTTCATTCTCCTGCATGGATTTCTTCCTGACTCTTTTGATATGTAGGTTCATGCTTAAGTGTACCTTCAACTCAACACTTAAATCCATTCCATGTCAGAGTAATAACAACATACGAAAGACATGGAAATGCAGATGCTTTAAACACAGTCAGTCAGAAGGGGTTGTGTTTGATGTGTGCCAAGTTGGGTCCAAGTGCATTTAGCAGCATGGCTACAAGAATAAACCATACAGACCAACACATCAAGTAACTGATATTAGAATCAGACTCTGAAGCACATTCATCAGAAGACGAAGGCACTTCTGCTCAGAGTGACAGTGAGTGACAATGACAGTCAGTCACAGTCACACAGGTGACACTACAGGCACAAACAATGGACTGACAATACATGGTGCTACCCAAAAGTCACCGAAATTGGAATGCTGCATGAAAACCGCTTGTAGTACAGTTGTGTGCCACTAGGTATCGTGATCTGTACCCTTTATGAACCACTCTGCCAAGCAGTGGCATGCTGTGAGCAAGTGTGTTTTTTTGTGGATTTTTATGACATCATGTTAGTGCTGTTTTGCGATTGTACTGACCTGCTAAAATTACTGACATGAAGGAGCAACAGATTTACATCAAATTCTGCTTCAAATGTGGCAAGACGGCTTGGAAACACATAGAATGCTTAAAGAAGCATTTTGTGATTATGCCCTAGGCCAAACAGACACCTATGAATGGTTTAAGCACTTCAAAAACAGATGGATGTCAGTTGATGATAAGCGTTCTTGTCGAACTTTGACCAGAACCATGACTGAAAATGTGGCAAAAGTTTAACAATCAAGGCATCATGCATAAGGAATTTGTTCCACCAGGACAGACGGTGAATGGAAAATTCTGCCGCAACGTTCTGAGGCAAATGAGGGAAAACATCCGGCACAAACATCCAGACAAGTGGTGCAACAACTCATGGGCCCTGCATCACAACAATGTTCCAGCTCACGCATCACTCATGCGGCAGTTTTTGGCTTCTACTTAGATGACAGTCATCCCCCACCCTCCCTACTAACAGAACCTTGCCACCTGTGATTTTTTCCTATTCCTGAAGATGAAATTGAAGCTCAAGGGCTGACGTGTTGGCAGCAGTGAAAAGATTCAGACCGAAAAACAGGATATGATGAAGACACTAACGCGAAATGACTCCCAGCAGTGCTTCTGAATATGAAAATTCAGCTGGGATTGCCATATCAATGCCAAAGGGGTATACTTCGATGGGGATGGATGGAAATAGAAATTCCAGTAAATGGTTAAGCTACGGCAGAGGAATTTCGGGGAACTTTTGGACAGCACCACATACAAACTGTCGACCTACTGTACCTGTAGTCCACAAGTATACAGACAGTCATAGTGGGTTACGACAAACAGAAGTACCCCACATCAATAAAGACTCTTCCCCACTGAGCATTTTTATGCTCTTTACCTTGAAATTACACAACTGCTAGTGGAAAAGACAACTAGATATTATCACACGTACTTGAACATGCTGGAAAAAGGACAAACCCCACCACCTGATGTGACTGCTCAGGAAATGTGTATGTTCTTGGCAATTATTGTGTATATGGAGCAGAAGGACATGCTGAAAGATAACTGGTCTACACTAAAATAGTTCTTCATAGCCTTTAACGGAAACACTAGGAAACGAAAGACATTTGAAAATTATAACCAACTGTAGAAAATGAGAGCTATATTTGACAAGCCCAATGATTCATATGCTAAATATTACAGTCTGACCTAACATTCAGCAGTTGATGAATTCACTGTGCTTTTCAAACGTACAGTCATCCTCAGAGTATAAACCAAAGAAACATAAGTGGGTTCAGAAAAAGCTCTACAAGCTGTGTGATTCTAAGGGATATACTCACAAAATGATTGTGTATCTAGGCAAAGACTCCTTCCATGACAGTTACATGTGCAACTGTAACAAGACTTGCTGCAAGGAATGAGCATGTGGGAAACAAATTACACATGGAATTTCCTTTCATCACCAGCATTATTTGATAATCTACATAATCAAACAGTACATTGTCGTTGGATAGTTACACAAAATAGAAAAGGGATGCCTAAGAATTTTGGACATGAAATGAAAATGAAACTGAAGACGGGTGATCTGAACATTGATATGGAATGTAACTTGATAGCCAAGGTATGGAAGAGCAGATGAAGTGTAAACACACAAACATGCACTATCCACCACTACAGGATAATTTCTGTAATAAGCATGAACACCTGTGAAACCAGCCATAATACAAGACTATAATAGACACATGAGACATGTGGGCAAATCTGACTGCATGACGAACCCTTACTCTACTAGCAGACGGACTTCAAAATGGACAAATGAGATATTCCTCCATTTTCTGGACCTTACCATTCTCAACAGCTGTATCATTCTCACCTCTTGTGCTTCAAATTATTGCATCAACAATTCACACTGACATTGGTGAAGGACCTAATACAAGAGGCAGGAAAGGTGCCTTGACCTCAGACCACAAGACATGAAGACAAACCCCATCCATGAGCAAACTAAAAGGACTTGACTCAAGACACAACAGACACTGGCTCATGCAGTGTAAGAGAATTTGGTTCTGTGTCTGTTCCACCAAAAACAAAGAAACAAGAACAAAATACAAGTGTCGAGTAGGCAATACAGGGTTGTGTGCTACCCCACATTTCAAAGTACATCACACCAAACTGTATTACTGAGAACCAACTGACATTTAAATGGAAAAGCTATTGTAAATACACGTTACTACTATAATTACTGAACTGATATTTTTCAGTAGAGTATTCTTGATGAAATAATGAGGGTGAAGGTATGTGGATTTTACAGAAGGGGCTTTATGAAGAAAAAGAGACTTGTCAGAACAGCCTTTATGTGTGTGTATTTGCTCCACTTCACCAGTATGAGGGCAAAATAAGAACCACTGCCTGGAGACATCTCAAAATATTTTGTTAACTGCTGGAAACATAGTAAGGTTACTGGTAAGGAAAATAAAAGCTCATTAGTCATAATTTTAACTAGAATTAAATTACACAATATTTTATGCCTATACAAGCCGTTTAGACAAATAATGTGAAGAACAGATGTGTAGTTATAAAGGCAGAAAATTTTTAAAATGACAAGGAGTTGTGGGACAGTGTTTTTCCAATTGGCCGTTAAGGACATCTGAATACTGGGACAGTGTTTTCCCATTCAGACAAAAAGGGTTAAACTACCCAATGGCCCATACAAGCAAACTGGAAAAGTCACCCTGAAGAAACATTACAGGTGGATTGACTATTTGAAGGAGGGGCAGATAAGCTTAAGAGCATATGTAGCTAAAAGGGAGGACTGCAAAATGTCTGAAAAGATCAGAGATCAGTCTAGAATAAAATGAGGGATAAACAGTATCAGACCCTTTATGACAGCAGGAGCTGATGAAATTGCACCTTCATTTCTGCAGCAATGAACTCATCACATTGTTGATCAATTGGTCAGCAAGGCTCCTCACATCCACTTAATAGTACCTCAGCTTTCCCTTGGCACATCAACAAAGGCTGCCAGAGGACAGATCAGGGGGTGAACGAGCAGGAAATATGAGTATTGGCAGACCAATCATGGACACAGGCAAGCTAAGATTTTTCTCAAAGCACCCTCTGCTAACAGTGCTATGGAATTACTCAACTTGAACAGAATCAGCTAATAATAATGACAAAGCTGCTAACAGGACACCGTCATTTAAAAGGAAATCTATTTAAACGGGCCAGTGGACATTTCCAGGTGTGACAGATGGAAAAGAGGCACTTAAAATAGCCTCACAAGTTCTTTGTGACCATAAGGCAATGGCAGTAGTAAAGACTTGGGCACATGGGTCATCATTTCTTAAAACCATGCGACTTTACTGTTATCTCCATCAGCAAGGTACTACACTTTGTTAAAGTGAAGGGCTGTGAAACTTTTAAGCAAAGGGTTGCACAAAAGATTGGAAATGGTTGAGATGCAAGGGTCACTGTGATGCCTGCCCTAATGTATTCTACTATATTCTATTCTAGAGACAAACAGACCTGCAAGTATTGCCTGGATTTTATTGACACAGCAACCATCAACCAGCAGACAACACCCTTGATTGATTTGGGTAAGTCTACCACTGGAGTGTATTGCTATGTTCAACACACCATTGACACACCAACCATCAACCAGCAGACCACAGACAACACCCTTGATTGAGTTGGGCTTGTTTACCATCAGAGTGTATGAGCATGGAAGGCTCATTTAAGAAGTGTATTGCTGTGTTCAACACACCATGCTTCATCAAAAAGAGAGCTATTCAGGATCCTGCAAGAACTCATGGGTCCTGCTATAAGATCAAGTGCTTTCTGGGTCAGTAAAGGACTTAGAGCCCTTAAAATTCTTTCTGCTATTAGTATGTTGTATAATCAGAAATACTGCTATGCAACATATGGAATTTATGACAATGTCATTTACCCTCCATCAAATGCTGGGTTCTTGTTCAGGGGCAGATGGGCACAAGGCTGCCACAATGTATGGTACACCCTCCAACACTATCAGAGTCATTGAGGAGGGAAGGGAAGAAAACACACACATTCTGATCTGTGCTGGTGGGGGGGGGGACCTCTGCCACAATCTTAACTCAGAAAATACAAAAGAAAAGTTACTCTTTTGAGAGCATCACTGGGAATTTTCAATGGTTGGTGAGATATGACTCTAGGCCCTACCATGGGAAGAACCAACCACTGGTTGACCACTATATGCTGTACAGATGAGCATAGGTCTATGCAGCTTCAGAGTTCTTGTAGTTGATTATAATCCAGCTCCCATAGAAACACATCAGGATGGCACAGCCAGACCAACAGTTCCACAACAGTCAGCACATTTTAGCCACAGGTGCACCATACAGGGCACTATATGGGTATACACAATGAAAGGTCTGGGCTCCACACCTAGATCTGCATATAGGGGCAGTGAGAAGTGTCACCCAACCTTCATTTTTCAATTAGTCAGTTGTGCCAAAACTGCAGAACAGTACAATGGGGATAGGAAAGGTCCCTGTTGGTAAGATGTGCTTGAATAAATGTACTAGAACCTAACAGCTAATACATAAATAATTCTAAATTAGAAGGAAAAAAAAACCTATTTATACATAGAAAAACTGTGGCCAAACCAGGCTGACAAAAGCAGAGCAACTATGATGTGAAATGGTAAGTTTTCAACATGCAAGTGGGGCCGGTGAAGATGAAAGGAATGAATGAATACAAAGAGAGAATATTTTATTGCTAGACTCTTCATCACACAGTGGACAATATCACCATTGCATAGCAACTCACTCTGCAGTGCTCAGCCCTGTGATAAAAATAATCTCCATATAATGTTGTAAATGACACACAAAAACGTTAAAAGGTAATATGCAGGGAAGTACACATTCAGAGGCCCTTACATTCTCCTATTAGAAAAAGTGCCAGCCTAACTCAATGGGGGAACATTAAGTCCAGTATGTTAGGCATGGCAAAGGACTGACAATCAATATGAAATTGTGCCAGGCCAGTCCTTTGCCATAACTGTAATTTTATACCTTCAAATCATTTTTAATTCCAGCATAATACTGCTGAAGCTCTGCTTCTATAAGAAACTCATACAGGCCAGGCCCACGGACAGTAGACATATTTACCTGAAACAGAAATGGTAATTAACATTGAAACTTATAATACTATACGTTTTCTGTGCAACTATATTACATACACAATATACATCACAAATTATACCTGTCAAAAATCTTTGCTATTTAACACGCACAGATCTAATTGGAGTTCATTATGCATATTTACAGATTCCAGGACTTATTTCAACTGAAGACAGTTAAAACACAGATGTTTGGACACAGAAAATTACATCAATATCTAATTAAAATAATTTTATCTTGTATTTAACCACAAATTGATTTTAAGGAAGTTAATATTTCAATTTTAATTACACTTAACAATAAAAAAGTATGCTCATTTATCATCTTACTTTATCAGCCAATCTTCAATGTACCAATATTGTCATCTACAGTGCATGATGTTTCATTTGAAACTGACAGTAGTATCATATCTCAAGCTCATCCTATCACCATCATATTTTTAGTAATGTCCAGTGTGACAGCACCCTTAATGTTAGTAACTTTTCAAAAGTGGCCAAGGGTGGGATGAGGAACTTGAACATCACTGTTTCGCATCATCAAGTCAGGCTGTTGAAAATTGCCAGTGCATCAAGTCATCCATAAGGACAGATAACATATGATTAACAAGGTATATGCAAACTGTGTTTAGGCCAAATATATAAATTTGATGCAGACTGCTGTAAAACATGTGCCCAAACTGTTATGTGATGATTAGAAACAAAACCTCACTTTCTGTTTGCAAGGACCTGCATGGTCAGGTCAAAATAACAGGAACTTCCTTTCTATAGCAATAACAGGTCATAAAATGAAAATCCAGTTAAAGGAATGTTAAGATATCACGCAGATTCAAGCTAGAATGTGAGCAGTGCTAGATGGCTTCATACAATGGAGTTCCAGAGATGAATCCAGCAATGGGAGAAAGACACTGAACCCAGTGTATGAACTCCACATGGGCCTACTGTGAAAGGAACAATACTGACCCGTCACTAAGCTAAGCCTAAAATTGTTGCATTGCCCCAATCCACAAATTTATGGTTCGTACCTTGTGAAATGGCCAAATCATACCACAATACAGCACAGATTGACATTTAAGTAAACCTGATGGCTATATTTTGTGGGAGTCAACCGTGACACTGAGCACTACCTGTTGGTTGCAAAGGTTAGGGAAACACTGTTGGGAAGCAGCAGCACAAAAGTTTGATATGGAAAGCAAAATGAGGTGGAGTTTAAGGAACAGTAAAGGTAAATTTCACACTATAATGTGCCATGAAGGTATGGAGGGGGAGGGGGGGATGGAGTAGCGGTGCAGCTCTACTCACTCACAACCTTGGTGCTAGAAAAGGGTGGTGGTCAAAACCACACATTGGCCACTTTGCCCCCTGGAAAGACACAGGACCCAAGGTAAAGGAGGCCAGGAAGTGGACCTCAAGGCCCATCTGGATAGATACAGAAAATCCTGTACCTGCCAGGAGTTCAAAACCGCGGAGTGTCCAGCCTATAGCAAGTTGCAATACAGATTATGCTATCCCAACCGCCCATTAGGCAACAGTAGCAGCTTACACTCCCAAACAGGTTTAGAGCTTTGGAGATCTTAGGTGACAGCAGCAAAATAAATAGGGCTTGAAAAATACTGGGTGGATTGCAAGGATGTGACGGTTTTCCAGACACTACTATAAGAAACAAGACAACACAAGGGGTGAAAAATTTTAAGAACTAATAGCAGAGTGATTACAGTTTAGTATCCATACCTTAGTTTGTGAAAAATATTTGTTCGAGATGACCATTAGATGCAACGCTCGAATCACTCTATCGATTGTGCATAACTTGCTGCAATTAAGAACTATTAATTGTTCTACTTTCCTTCCAACATTACACCAAACAGTTACCTCTCCAGAATGCAAAGGTGGACACTAATTGTGGTGTTTACGTGTCTGGTGTGACAACGCTAACCTTTTTGGGGTAAACAATCATGCAATTATCGTGGAACATAAGTTCTACTGCAATACACTGCTAACATTTTTCGGTACACAAGTTCAAATAATAAGGCAAAGGGTGAGAAATGTGTGGTTTAAACAGGATGCTCCAACATGACAAGGCACACATTACTTCTCTTTGGTAAACATGAACTTACAATTTGGCAACTTCACTGACCAACACAATGACTGGACTTGACAGCCCTAGACCTACCCCCAAGGGAGTGCCTAAAGTGGAAGATAATGCTGCCTGCCCAGGCTACAATCAACAACTGAAAGTCAGTACTACGGGGGAAACTGTAAGAAATAAGTGGTGTAATGCAGCAAATTACACAGAACTTTACACTGTTACATACCATACTACGTATGGAGGTCATCTGGAACATGTTAAAAAAGTGAGGACTGGATTTTAAGCTGCAGTCATTATGTTAGTATCTCCGGGGGGGGGAATGTTTCTAGGGAAGGCATCACACAGAATACAAAGGGAGATGAAATTAGGCACTTGGAACTTTAGGAGTCTTTAGTGGGCAGGTTCCCTTAAGGCACCAACGAGGGAATTAGCAAGGTATCAATTAGATGTAGTGGGTGCGCAAGAGGTCAGGTGGGACAAGGGGGGCACAGAAAGTGCAGGGGATTATAATTTCTTCTACAGGAAAGTAAATGAAGATCATCAATTGGGAACGGGTTTTTTTGTACAACGTAGAATAGAACCAACAGTGGGGAGAGTAGAGTTTGTTAGCGATAGGTTGTCATATATAGTGTTGAGAGGACACTGGCGTAATATCACTGTTGTAAATGTGCATGCACCAAGTGAGGAAAAAAGTGATAAGTCAAAACATAGTTTTTATGTGGAATTAGAGCAGGTGCTCGATCAATTCCCAAAATACCATACGAAAATGTTACTAGGAGACTTTAATGCAAAAGTGGGGAGAGAGAATATTTTCAAACCAACAATTTGACAGGAGAGTCTCCATCAGGATAGTAATGATAATGGGGTTAGACTAGTCCCCACATCAAAAAATCTGGTGGTTAAGAGCACGATGTTCCCTCACCGGAACATTCATAATCATACCTGGACCTCCCCTGATGGTAAGTCTCACAACCAGATTGGCCATGTATTGATAGATAGAAGATGGCATTCGAGTGTACTGGATGTGTGAAGTTTTAAAGGAGGTGATTGTGATACAGATCACTATCTGGTGATTGCAAAGGTTAGGGAAAGATTAGCAGTGGGTAAACAGGCCGCACAGAGGTTTGATAGACAAAGATTTAACCTGAGGAAGCTAAACGAGCTGGAGGTTAGGAAACAGTATCAGATTGAGATTACAAACAGGTTTGCAGCTTTACAGAACTTGAAAGATGACGAGGACGTAAATACGACTTGGAAGAACATTAAAGAGAATATCAAAAGCTCAGCGAAAGAGAATCTAGATCTACACAAATTGAAGCAGCATAAACCCTGGTTTGACGAAGAATGTTTAGGTTTTTTGGATCAAAGGAAGAGGGCTAAAATGCAGTGGGTACAGGATCCAAGCCAAAGCAATGTAGATAATCTGAACAATGTAAGATATAAAGTTAGCAGACATTTTAGGGAAGAAAAGAAGGCATATCTGAAACCTAGAAATGAGGAACTTGAAACTAACAGTAAGAACAAAAATATTAGGGACTTGTATAGGGGCATCAATGACTTTAAGAAGGGGTACCAGCCTAGATGTAATATAGTTAAGGATGAGAAAGGTGACCTAGTTGCAGACTCCCACAGTATTGTGGGTAGGTGGAGGAACTATTTC